>Ga0126338_10003301_pt1 | contig 11288 bp, 3 predicted proteins | sample OrbCmetagenome_2_FD_92529 | JGI IMG/M metagenome (GOLD analysis project Ga0126338, IMG submission 92529) | Coral microbial communities from Petempiche,Puerto Morelos, Mexico - Orbicella C C metagenome | ecosystem: Host-associated > Invertebrates > Cnidaria > Coral | place: Petempiche,Puerto...
AGTTACTGTAAACCTTGATGGGTACGTTTCTCAAAGCATTTCCTCTCTTCTCCGCCAATATACCTTCAGATGTCATTAAAATCTTAAACGAAATGCACATTCAAGATCGCAGCACAATGTTCTTTTGTTTTTCGAAATGTTCGCTTTTGCTCTACATTCTCTAAACAAAGAAGTCTGTAAATATCATTTTCTAAAACAACGGATGTTTACTATTGCGTGACTGATTTATCTTGTGTTACGAAAAGAACGTAATAATGTCACTCAAGATGAGAAATGCAAGTACATTTACAGGAGTTTAGATCCTCCGCTGAAGCGGAATAACTCCTTAAGAAACATCTACAAGATGGAGATAACAGCGATTTAATAGCAAAAGTTAAAACTATTATAATTTTGATCAGTTAATATGCAAAAATTTACTCGTTACGTGCAAACAGCATGCAGAAATTTGCATGTTTTCTTATGATTTCAAACCAGTTGTGTTAAGCAGAATTAGAATTACGGCTTTGCTTACAGCTTCACGGTTCCCTTGAATGAATTTCTTGATGTTGTATGATCGGAAAATATAGAATTGTAAATACACTTTAAATACGCTGGAGTTGATGTAGTTCCCGTGCATACAACAAATATATTTCAGAGCCATTTCTTTCTGTCTTGAAAGCAAATTATAAGCCGGCAAAGCATCAATAAAATAATCTGTACACGGTTGTGAATTTTCTCGGGTTTTTCAGCGATTATTTAGAAACCATTCTTTCATTGGAGAGGTTTTGGGAAACGTACTCTGAAGCAGTCCCAAGAGTGATGAGCATGTTACTTCTCCTTACAGTATTAAGATATTTGAAAATAATCAACTCGGGATATTCTCTTGACATACTACCAAATTCGCAAAGCAAAGATCAAATAACTTGGGGCAATTAGTAAGGAGAATTGATATGTCCAACTTGGGAATGAAACTCTTATTTTTACAGTAACTGAGGTCTTGTTAAAACTAAGCGGTACGGTTCCAGACTGGTTTTAGTAAACGGTTTGTTTCTGTTCCAATGTACGCCACAGATATGTTTAAATTTTAAGTCAGAATAAACGTTTGAAGTTGTCCTTCAGTAGCATTTCGGAATAGGTAAATATATTGATTCAATAGAGGCCTTGAGCTACTGTACTGTATTTTAATTCAAAGCTTTCGCCGCTCTACGGCATCCCTGATAATGCCGTAGAACGGCGAAAGCTTAGAATTTAAATACAGTACAGTAGCTCAAAACCTCAATTGAATCAATATATATTTATCTTTTTTATAAGTTAGACTTTAAAACAATTCGGTACAAATTCTCTAAATATATTTCATTCGTATAAAGTACTAAAAAGACGTATCTGTGGCGTACTTTGACATAAGAAACGAACAGTTTACTAAAACTAAGTGTTGATGGTACTGCAACGTTTTATCAAGACTTTTCCCGAACTTGGCTTATTCTTGGTGAGTTTATCTGGTTCACTCAAAGTGGTTGGTTTGCAAAGTAAAACAACACGGGTGGAAAGATAACAATATTTTATTGAAATAAAAATTCTCTCTCTTATCCATAACTTTTATTGAAAAAAGTAATAATAGAAAAATAATCTAACCAATCTTGTCCCTGCTCTTTGGGTTGCTTCCACTCTGCCCCTCCATCTTTTTAAGTGTGGCGCATTTTTTCAAAGTGTTTTGCTTTTTTTTTAATTGTCGCACATTTAATCAAGTATGCCCCATTTTTCCAACTGAGGTGCATTTATCGAAGTGTGCCCCATTTTTCCAAGTGTTCCGCATTTTCTTAAGTGTGGCGCAATTTTTTGAAGTGTGCCGGATTTTCTTAAGTGTGGCGCACTTTTCCAAGTGCCCCGCATTTTCTTAATTTTGCACATTTTTGCAAGTGTGCCGCATTTTCTTAAGTGTGGCGCATTTTTCCAAATGTGCAGAATTTTCTTAACATTAGAACATTTCTGCAAGGGTACCGCATTTTCTTAAGTGTGGCGCAGTTTTCCATGTGTGCCGCATTTTTCTAAGTGTGCCCCATTTTCTTAAGTGTGGCGCATTTTTTGTAAGTGTGCCGTATTTTTTAAAGTGAGACGCATTTTTCTAAGTGTGCTCCATTTTCTTAAGTGTGGCGCATTTTTCCAAGTGTGCCGCATTTTCTTATATGTGGCACATTTTTCCGAGTGTGTCGCAATATTTTAACTGTGGCGCATTTTTTTCAAGTGTGCCGCCTTTTTTGAAGTGTAGCGCATTTTTTCAAATGTGCCTAATTTTTTTTAGTGTGGCGCATTTTTCCAAATGTGCCGCATTTTCTTAAGTGTGGCCCATTTTTTTCAAGTGTGCAGCATTTTGTTGAATATGCCGCATTTTTCCAAGTGTGCCGCATTTTCTTCAGTGTGGCGCATTTTTGCAAGTGTGCGGCATTTTCTTAAGTGTGGAGCATTTTTCCCAACGTACTACATTTTCTTAATGGTGTCGCATTTTTCCAAGTGTTCTGTGTTTTCTTAAGTGTGGAGCATTTTTCCAAGTGTACCGCACTTTCTTAAGTGTGCCGCATTTTCTCAAGTGTGGCGCATTTATCAAAGTGTGCCGTATTTTCTGAAGTGTGGCGAATTTTTTCAAGTTTTCCGCACTTTCTTAAGTGTGGCGCACTTTTCCAAGTGTGTCGCATTTTCTTAAGTGTGGCACATATTTGCAAGTGCGCCGCATTTTCTTGGGTGTGGCGCATTTTTCCAATAGTTCCGCGTTTTCTTAAGTGTGGCGCATTTGTCCAAGTGTGCCGCATTTTCTCAATTTTGCGCATTTTTCCAAGTGTGCCGCATATTTCCAAGTGTGCAAAATTTTCTTAACTGTAGCCCACTTCTGCAAGTGTGCCGCATTTTGTTAAGTGTGGCGCATATTTCCATGTGCCGGCATTTTTCTAACTGTGCCGCATTTTCTTAAGAGTGGCGCACTTTTCTAACTGTGCCGTTTTTTCTAAGTGTGACGCATTTTTCCCAGTGTGCTCCATTTTCTTAAGTGTTGCGCATTTTTCCAAGTGTGCCGCATTTTCTTAAGTGTGGCAACTTTTTCCAAGGGTGTCGCATGCTTTTAAGTGTGGCGCATTTTTCCAAGTGTGTCGCATTTTTTTTCAGTGTGGCTCATTTTTTTACGTGTGCTGCATTTTCTTAAGTGTGGCGCATTTTTACAAGTGTGTCGCATTTTTTTAAGAGTGGCGCATTTTTCCGATTGTGCTGCATTTACTTAAATATGGCGTATTTTTCCAAGTTTGCGCATTTTCTTAGGTGTGGCGCATTTTTTCAAGTGTGCCGAATTTTCTTAAGTATGGGGCATTTTTCCAAGTGTGCTGCATTTTCTTAATTCTGGCGCATTTTTTTAAGTGTGCCGCGTTTGCTTTAGTGTGGCGCATTTTTTTAAGTGTGGTGCATTTTCTTAAGTCTGGCAAATTTTTCCAAGTGTGCCGCACTTTTTTCAATGTGCTGAATTTTCTCAAGTGTGCTCAATTTCCTTAAGTGTTGCCCATTTTTCCAAATTTGCCGCATTTTCTTAAGTGTGGTGCATTTTTTTGAAGTGTCCTGGATTTTCTTAAGTGTGACGCACTTTTCCAAGTGTGCGGCATTTTTTTAAGTGTGGCCCATTTTTCCAAGTGTGACCATGTTTTTCAGTGTGGCGCATTTTTTCAAGTGTGCTGCATTTTTCCAAGTGTATTGCATGTTCTTAAGTGTGGCGCATATTTCCAAGTTTGCCGAATTTTCTTAGGTGTGGCGCTTTTTTTCAATAGTTCTGCATTTTCTTAAGTGCGGCGCATTTTTCCAAGTGTGCCGCATTTTCTTAATTGTGGCGCATTTTTCCAAGTGTGCCGCATTTTCTTAAGTGTGGCGCATCTTTCCAGGTGTGCAGAATTTACTTAAGTTTACCCATTTCTTCAAATGTGCCGCATTTTCTTAAGTTTGGCAAACTTTTCCAAGTGTGCCGCATTTTCTTAAGTGTGACGCATTTTTCTAAGTGTGCCGTAATTTTTTCAAGTTTGACGCATTTTTCCAACTGTGCGCATTTTCTTAAGTGTGGTGCATTTTCCCAAATGTGCCCTATTTTCTTAAGTGTCGCACATTTTTCCAAGTATGCCGCATTTTCTTAAGTGTGGCATATTTTTCCAAGTGTGCCGCATTCTCTTAAATGCGGCGAGTTTTTCCAAGTGTGCCGCATTCTCTTAAATGCGGCGAGTTTTTCCAAGTGTGCCGCATTTTCTTAAGTGTCGCGCATTTTTTCAAGTGTGCCGCATTTTTTTAAGTGTAGCGCATTTTTCCCAGTGTGCCGCATTATCTTAAGTTTGGCGCATTTTTCAACAGTTCCGCATTTTCTTAAATGTGGCGCGCTTTTCCAAGTGTCCCCCATTTTCTTAAGTGTGGCCCACGTTTCCAAGTTTGCCGAATTTTCTTAGGTGTGGCGTATTTTTCCAAGTTTTCCGCATTTTTTTAAGTGTGGCGCAGTTTTCCAAGTTTGCCGCATTTTCTTAAGTGCTGCGCATTTTTCCAAGTGTGGTGCATTTTCTTAAGTGTGGCGCATTTTTTTGAAGTGTCCCGGATTTTCTTAAGTGTGGCGCACTTTTCCAAGTGTGCTCCATTTTCTTAATGGTGGCGCATTTTTCCAGGTGTGCCGCGTTTCTTAAGTTTGGCGCATTTTTCCAACTCTGCCGCATTTTCTTAGGAGTGGCGCATTTTTCCAAGTGTACCGCATTTTTCTTAGTGTGCCGCGTTTTCTTAAGTGTGACGCATTTTTCTAAGTGTGCCGTATTTTTTTTAAGTGTGGTGCATTTTTCCAAGTGTGCCGCATTTTCTTAAGTGTGGCGCATTTTTTTAAGTGCGGCGCATTTTCTTCAGGGTGGCTCATTTTTTTTAAGTGTGCTGCATTTTCTTAAGTGTGGCGCATTTTTTTCAAGTGTACTGCATTTTTTAAGTGTGGCGAATTTTTCCAAGTGTGCCGCATTTTCTTAAGTGTGGTGCATTTTTTTTAAGTGTGCCGCATTTTCCTATATGTGGCGAATTTTTCCAAGTGTGCCGCATATTCTTAAGTGTGGCGCATTTTTTCAAGTGTGCCGCATTATCTTAAGTTTGGCGCATTTTTTAAAAGTTCCGCATTTTCTAAAATGTGGCGCGCTTTTCCAAGTGTCCCCCATTTTCTTAAGTGTGGCGCATATTTCCAAGTTTGCCGAATTTTCTTAGGGGTGGCGCATTTTTCCAATACTTCCACATTTTCTTAAGTGCGGCGCATTTTTCCAAGTTTGCCGCATTTTCTTAATTGTGGCGCATTTTTCCAAGTGTGCCGCATTTTTTTAAGTGTGGCGCATCTTTCCAGGTGTGCAGAATTTTCTTAAGTCTACTCATTTCTTGAAATGTGCCGCATTTTCTTAAGTTTGGCAAACTTTTCCAAGTGTCCCGCATTTTCTTACGTGTGGCGCATTTCTTGGAAGTGTTCCGCATTTTTTTACGTGTAACGCATTTTTCCAAGTATGCCGCATTTTGTTAACTTTGGCCCATTTTTCGAAGTGTGCCGCATATTCTTAATGTTGGCGCATTTTTCTAAGTGTGCCGCATTTTCTTAAGTGTTGCGTATTTTTCCATGTGTGCAGAATTTTCTTAAGTTTAGCCCATTTCTGCAAGTGTGCCGCATTTACTTAAGTGTGGCGCATTTTTTTAAAGTTTGCGGCATTTTCTTAAGTCTGGCGCATTTTTCCAATAGTGCCGCATTTTCTTAAGGTTGGCGTATTTTTCCAAGTGTGCCGCATTTTCTTAAGTGTGACGCATTTTTCTAAGTGTGCCGTAGTTTTTTCAAGTGTGATGCATTTTTCGAAGTGTGCGCATTCTCTTAAGTGTGGTGCATTTTTCCAAGTATGCCGCATTTTTTTTCAGTGTGGCATATTTTTCCAAGTGTTCCGCATTTTCTTTAGTCTCCTCTGCAGCCGTTTTTTGGGATGTCACGCAACGCTCTCCCAAAGAAACGGCTGCTCTCATCCGAACAGCATTCCTTTCACGAAATTAGCCAATCACCGTTTCCGTTCCATTTTCAAGAACGTTTTCGCTCCAAATTCACCCTTTGAAACTTGTCCAATCAGGGAATGTTTTTTATCTTTGTATCCCGTCATGGGAGACGTCACAAATAAACGTACAGATTTCCGGCTTTTGTTTAGGGACGCCGAAAAATACCGGCGACGCTTGAATGAGCTTTCTATGTAGCTGAAGACTCTTCAAAGTTCAAGATAATTATTAGAAGCTTTCAACTCAAAAAATTATTGTCGAGAAGTAAGATATCTATTTTAACTTAATAACGGAATCAGAAAATCAAGCAGCGTCGCTCGATTTGTTGACAGCGAGTTCTAAATGCCGCTCTTTGTCCTCTTTCCTCCTGATTTCAATCTGTAGGAAGCATTTAGCCCTTGATTGACGCTTACAATTTGACATTTCCAGAAAATATATATTCTCTCCTTAGCTGAACATAGCGATGAGCGCATGAAGCACTTGTACTTAGGGCTTTCATTTACCTGTTTTTTTTTTCGTCCGTCATGATGGTAGCCTGCGAACACCGCCTATTTCTGGCGACGTGCGGCGTGAAACAAAAGCCAGAAATCCCTCGCGTGTTCGTACCGCAGGCCTTTTCGCGCGAAAGCTTTCGTCATTCACACTTTGCTATTATGTGACTGGTCTGTTCAACGGAGCGGAAACAAACCACAAACACAAAGGGAAAAGAATGTTGTTCGGATGTGAGCAGCCGTTTCTTTGGGGGGAGCGTTGCTTGACATCCCAAAAAACGGCTGCGGAGGAGACTACATTTTCTTAAGTGTGGCATATTTTTCCAAGTGTGGCGCATTTTCTTAAGTGTGGCGCATTTTTTCAAGTGTGGCGCATTTTTTTAAGTGTGACGCATTTTTCCAAGCGTGCCGCATTATCTTAAGTTTGGCGCATTTTTTCAGCAGTTCCGCATTTTCTTAAATGTGGCGCATATTTCCAAGTTTGCCGAATTTTCTTAGGTGTGGCGCATTTTTCCGATACTTCCGCATTTTCTTATGTGCGGCGCATTTTTCCAAGTGTGCCGCATTTTCTTAATTGTGACCCGTTTTTTCATGTGTGCTGCACTTTCTTAAGTGTGGCGCATTTTTCCAGTTGTGCAGAATTTTCTTAAGTGTGGCGCATTTTTCCAAGTGTGCCGCATTTCCTTAAGTGTGGTGCTTTTTTTAAGTGTGTTGCATATTCTTAAGTGTGGCGCATTTTTCCAAGTGTGCCGCAATTTCTTAATTATGGCGCCTTTTTCCAAGTGCGCCACATGTTCTTAAGTGTGACGCATTTTTCCAAGTATCCCGCATTTTGTTCAGTGTGGCGCATTTTTCCAAGTGTGCTCAATTTCCTTGAGTGTGGCGCATTTCTCCAAATGTGCCCCATTCTCTTAATTGTGGCGAACTTTTCAAGTGTAACATTTTCTTAAGTGTGGCGCATTTTTCCAAGTGCGCTCCGTTTCCTTAAGTGTGACGCAATTTCCAAGTGTGGCGCATTTTACTAAGTGTGCCGCATTTTCTTAACTATGGCGCATTTTTTCAAGTGTGCCGCATTTTCTTAAGTGTGGCATATTTTTTCAAACGTACTGCATTTTCTTAATGGTGGCGCATTTTTCCAAGTGTTCCACATTTTCTTAAGTGTGGCGTATTTTTCCAAGTGTACCGCATTTTCTTAAGTGTTCCGCATTTTCTCAAGTGTGGCGCATTTTTCCAAGTGTGCCGCATTTTCTTAAGTGTGGCGCATATTTCCAAGTGCGCTGCATTTTTTTAGGTGTGGCGCATTTTGCCAATAGTCTCGCATTTTTCCAAGTGTGTCGCATTTTGTTAATTGTGGCGCATTTTTCTAAGTGTGCCGCATTTTCTTAAGTGTGGCGCATTTTTCTAAGTGTGCAGAAGTTTCTTAAGTTTAGGCCATTTCTGCAAATGTGCCGCATTTTCTTGAGGGTGGCGCACTATTTTAAGTGTGCCGCATTTTCTTAAGTGTTGCGCATTCTTTTGAAGTGCGCCGCATTTTTTTAAGTGTAACGCACTTTTTCAAGTGTGCCGCATTTTCTTAACTTTGGCGCATTTTTCCAAGTGCGCCGCACTTTCTTAAGTGTGGCGCATTTTTTTGTGTCCCGCATTTTCGTAAGTTTAGCGCATTTTTCCAAGTGTGCCGCATTTTGTTAAGTGTGGTCCATTTTTTAAAGTGTGCGACATTTTCTTAAAAGTGGCGCATTTTTCGAATCGTACTGTATTTTCTTAATATTGGCGCATTTTTACAAGTGTTCTGTATTTTTTTAAGTGCGACGCATTTTTCCAAGTGTACCGCATTTTTTTAAGTATGCCGCATATTCTCAAGTGTGACGCAGTTTTTTAAGTGTGGCGCATTTTCTTTAGTGTGGCGCATTTTTTCAAGTTTTCCGCATTTTCTTAAGTGTGGCCCATACTTCCAAGTGCGCCGCATTTTCTTAGGTGTGGCGCATTTTTCGAATAGTTCCGCGTTTTCTTAAGTGTAGCGCATTTTTCCAAGTGTGCCGCATTTTCTTAATTTTGGCGCATTTTTCCAAGTGTGCCGCATTTTCTTAAGTGTGGCGCATTTTTCCAAGTGTGCCGCATTTTCTTAAGTGTGGCGCATTTTTTCAAGCGTGCAGAATTTTCTTAAATTTAGCCCATTTCTGCAAGGGTGCCGTATTTTCTTAAATGTGGCGCATTTTTCCAAGTGTGCCGCATTTTTTTAAGTATGGCGCATTTTTCCAATAGTGCCGCATTTTCTTAAGTGTAGCGCACTTTTCCACGTGTGCCGCATTTTCTTTAGTGTAGCGCATTTTTCCAAACGTACTGTATTTTCTTAATATTGGCGCATTTTTCCAAGTGTGCCGCATTCTCTCAAGTGTGGCGCATTTTTCCAAGTTCGCCGCATTTTCTTAAATGTGGCGCAGTTTTTCAAGTGTTCCGCATTTTCTTAAGTGTGTTGCACTTTTCCAAGTATGCCGCATTTTCTTAAGTTTGGTGCATATTTCCAGGTGCGCCGCATTTTCTTAGGTGTGGCGCATTTTTTCAATAGTTCCGCATTTTCTTAAGTGTGGCGCATTTTTCCAAGGTTGCCGCAGTTTCTTAAGTGTGGTGCATTTATCCAAGCGTGCCCCATTTTTCCAGGTGAGGTGGATTTATCCAAGTGTGGCGCCGTTTTTCAACTGTGGCGCTTTTCCGCAAGTGACTTAAAAAAGGCTTCATTAAAATGAAAAATTATTTAAACTTTTTTTATGATTGCTTTATTTTATTTTTATTGGACTTAATATTTTACAGAACTAAACTTTAGCTTAAGCATTGGGCGCTAAAAAAGGTTTGCTAAGATGGCGAGTTACTATTGTTAGAAGAACGGAAATCCTTAGAGTAGCTATAAGTTATACAGACGCTAATCTCTTTTAGGTCTGAAAATATTTCTTAATCCATATTGGTTAAAGCAAAATTAGTTTGCCAGTAACTCCTATATTTTTGTTTCACGTATTTAGCTAACAAATTTTCTAACCTTTTCAAGGCGTCCCTCGGTAGCCCAATGGGTTACGCATCTGACCTGCTGTGCGGCCGGAAGGGCATATATACGCTCGAAGCCAGTCGGGGGACTCCGTTTTTATTCTTTAATTCTTTTTCCTCTTTTCTACCGTTTGAATTAAGTTTGATGTGAAAATGCTTTTTAATAAAGGGTACCCACTGTAAGCTTCAGTAAAATGCCTGACTAGTCATGCCTTCATTCTTTTTAAGAGTCCCTGTCCATAAATATGGAAAATAACTCGGCAAGGGTCGAAAATTCGATTTCGCTCATATTTTTATAGTAGATAGGCTAGGGCATGGCAAAAACTACTGGGTAGTTTTTTTGGCAAAATATGCTTTTATTTAAAAGAAATATGCAAATTACCAAATCCGTTAAAATCGTCATTTGACGCACCATTTTATTAAGCAAGTTTGAGAGCCTCGCATGCAAAACCACATCATCCTTCCGTCTTTAAAACACTCAAATATTTTTTTGCAATGTTTAAATGTGTACTGGGTTGATTTTAGGGAATGTTGCGTTCTCTTTTAGGGTGCAAAATAATTAAATTTTGAAGACAGGTATTTCATTCACTTAAAAGTACTTCGTAAAAATAATTGATTTTCACCATGTACGAAACCTTCAAATGGGTTAAGCTTCTGGTGGTTGAATCGCAAAAGGATGGTCTACAGATTCAATTTCTTTGGACAAATGATTGTGAGCGACGCGAGAGCTTTTCAAAGTACGTTAAAAATGCAAATATTTGACCTTCCGTCGTCAAATTTCGATTTACGAGTTAGACGTATATTTTAGCATGAGCCGCATGACTTGACCTATATTAAGTTGAAATAGACACAGGGCTGATAATTTCGAAATGTTCTAACCTTATTTGCTGCAAAAGGCAGGTCCAAACGCCGATTTGACGTGTTTCTCACCATTTGTCGCACGCAAAGCAGAAGTTTGCTTTTGTTTACACAACGTCCGATGTACATCGCCAACTGTGAACTTATTTAAAGGTCGAATACCATTAGTGTGACCATCTTTCGGTGCATATGATCACCACTGCATCTATTTCAGAAACGGCTAAGTCATTTGTCGATAGTTGCTTGCTTTGCACTGCGCCAAAATATATATTATATTACGTTTGATCGATTACTGACCACTGCTGATAAGCGTGTCGGCGCAGCACAATCTTTAATACAGCTGTTATTTTTCGTCGCGCAATGCTGTCACGACATAAGCTGCTCATTTTGATCTATTTTGTCTAGAACACTCTCAGGATAAGTGAAACAATTTATTCATTGTTTACCTGTTCATATATATAACAATATGCGTGTATTTATCTAATCGTATTCTATAGTGTACGTGGCCTCGGTCCAAATCGCGTTTGTTGTACTTTCTGATGTTTCACACAACTGCTGACGAACCTTGTGCCTGTACTCACTATAATTTCAAAAAAGTCGCCATACACAAATTATAGATTAATGAAGCAAGAACTAGCTGAAATAAAAAACTAGCTTGCCTTCTAGCTCTAGCTTCTCTTGAGAGAAGCTAGAGCTAGAAGGCAAGCTGCCTGATTATTACCGCAGATATGTTGACGACACTCTCACTGCCCAACATTACTAAAGCTACGGACTTTCTAAACACCCTGAACCACGCCTATCCCTCTGTCAGCTTCACAATGGAAATCGAAAAGGATGGCATGCTCCCCTTTCTTGGCACCCAGCTCCTAA
>Ga0126338_10003305_pt1 | contig 11285 bp, 17 predicted proteins | sample OrbCmetagenome_2_FD_92529 | JGI IMG/M metagenome (GOLD analysis project Ga0126338, IMG submission 92529) | Coral microbial communities from Petempiche,Puerto Morelos, Mexico - Orbicella C C metagenome | ecosystem: Host-associated > Invertebrates > Cnidaria > Coral | place: Petempiche,Puerto...
ATATCTTTCCATAGCTCATATAAAATTCACCAACTATTCACCGACTATCTTTTACGACTACCATCCTCAGAGCTGCTTGAAAAACATCTTTTTCGCTCTCGGGCCAACCGTCGTCTAGTTTTGTTGATGATTTTGTTTCAGGGGAACACTTGATGCCGCAATAGTTCTAGACCTAGAATGCGCATTCTGATCTCAGATTCAACTTTTGACAGGGATCGTTCTTTTGGCTGTTTTGCCACAGAAAACTTGTGAAACAAGAAGTCTGCAGCATTTGGCTTGAACGGTTTCTTCATCTTCGCTCCAGCATGGCGATGCTGTCAACTCTGAAGCCAGTGATTCGGCCGCCAGCCCTGACGCTGGAGGAAGTGAAGCGCTACTTGAAAAAACAATTTCCAGAGCTTTGCGTTAGCCCACTTTGCCTGTTTGCTGGGCGGGACCTAGATGGTTGTGAACTTTTTGGACAATCTGAAAGTCTGCGCAAAGGGTTTGCCAAACAAGGATTGAAATTGGAAAGCTTTGACTGTCGTCACTTGGTGAGGAAAATTTTGTAATTCTTACATCCCTTGTCCTTTTTCTAGTAGCGTTTATGGAAATCTTTCTGGTCTGCTGCCTCTACCCTCTTTTCCTCTGGATGTTTTTGGCTGCCACAAAGCCAACCTAGGTCTTCATGGTTCACAAAATATACACGAAGTGGATGGGCTCTTGGCTGCTTGCGTGCTCATGGCGAAGGTTAAACCTGGATGTGTGGTATGGCTTTCGCCCACCTGCGCGTCGTGGGTATGGCTTTCCCGTGGGTCGACTTTACGTGGGCTGGCTCCCAAGCTGCAGATCTAGCGGAGTGGGCAATGGGGGTAAACGGAACGGTTCTACGAAGCTACATGAAACTTCACAAGTTAGGGGGAGGAGAGAGCACGCGTTCTTGCAAGAAGCGGGTTGGCTCAAGGATTTGTTTGAAGGCTTTACCCACCTGTAAACTATAGGAATCCGACCTGATCTGGTAAAAAAAGCCAGGTCTTCTTAGTTCATGGCAAGCTCGAAGCCTGCTAATGAAGCGCACCAGCCATTGGCCATGTGCGCTGTGTGTTGGAAGAATCCTTTGAAGCCACCTTTTTTGCACAATCCGAGTGCCAAACACCAGCCGATTCCAAAAAGAAAGGATGACCTTATCAAAGCCATCAACGGCAACACCGGCAGCGGAAGCCTAGCGGGATATACTGTCAGGGAGCTGAGGCATTTGTATTCCCTCAAGATTGGAAGAAAAGCCCATGAGTCGTGCCCACTCATCGGCCTAGCTTCCATGCACCGAGAAGAGATGGCCCAATTGTGCAAGAATCATGGTGTACATTTGGGGGAGGGAAAACACACCAAAGCAGAATATTCCTTGGCAATTCGTCGCCATTGGGAGGAACAGTGTGAGATGGCATGTGCATTCAATGAGGGACAGAAGAGTGTTGACAGCACCGCCAATTGCTGTCAGCCAAGCGGCGGAGATTCCTGGAGTGTCGTTGGGAATGACGAGGTCAGTCCCAGGCGTTGAATGGATTGAGCCTTACGTTCTTCCGTTGGCCCCATTACCATACAAATTCATTTGTAAATTAAACTCAGGATGCTACTGCAAACTGACAGAGTTTCATGCAGCGTGCACAAAAGCAGCTGGTTTCTGAGTTGAGCAATTTAGCGGAGACGTTTGTTTGTGCAATTGCTGGATGGAATCATTTTGGTCATTGGCTTTGTTCTTGTTGCCGCCTACTGAAACAATTACCTAAAGTAATTTTCAAAAAGTTGTGTTAGTTTCATTGGTGGGAACCGTTTTGCTCAGAGATGAGCCGCACGTTGGACAAGATTCATCCTCTAGCTCTAGTCAGGGTTTGGTGGGAACTTTGTGGACCCTGTTGAGTTTTTCTGCCTTCGTCAGATGCCCGTTGATTCTTGAGAAGAAACCGTTCCACAGAAACCAAACCCCAGCTAGTTTATACTTACACATCGGTAGTTAGATAGGTAGTTAGTTAGATAGATAGATAGACAGATAGATAGATACGTAAATAGATAGAAAGATAGATAGATAGGTAGGTAGGTAGGTAGATAGATAAACTTGTAGATGATTTGTTTTTGTTTTCCCAATCTGCCGAATGAGGTCCTCTAGATATTTTCCTTCTCATTCTCCTTCTCCTCCTCTGCATCCTCGACTTCCTCCTGCTCCCTTCTCCTTCGCCACTCCTCCGCCACTCCTCCGCCACTCCTGGATCTTTCATCATTCATGCGCCAGCTCAAGTCGAGCAATCTGGCTCCAGAAGCTCATGGCCAGCCTGGACACACACGGACCCGAGACCTATCGCGAGCTCTAGCTTAGTCTGACGTGAACACGCCAGAAAGAATGTCAAAACATATGTCAGATAAAACGCTAGATGAATGTCAAACTATATGTCAGATATAATGCCAGGTAGAATTCCAGATCAATTTTCAGATAGAATGCCAGACAGAATGTTAGATAGAATGTCAAGTGGAATGCAGGATGAACTGTCAGATGCTATGTCAGTCAAGATTCCAGAGAGAATGCCAGATAGACTGTCAAAATAGACTGTCAGACACCAGCAAGGATGTGCCAGATAAAATGTCAGGTAGAATTTGCCAGATGATCTGTGTCATGTAGAATGCCAGCTCGAGTGCCAGAAAGCAGGTCAATTCTATATAAAAATCGTCTGACAGGATGCCAGACAAAATGCGAGATAAAATGCCAGAATACTTGTCAGATAGAATGCCAGATACAAGTCCATATAGATTGTCAGAATAATATATGTCAGATAGGATGCCAGAAGGGATGCCAGGTCGAATGCCAGAATATATGTCAGATAGAATGCCACTTGGTGGTGATCGCTCGAAGACAAGCAATTTGTTTTGCTTATATGTTTTGTAGAAATGTTAGGGCAATTTGAGCTGTGCTTTGTGCTCAGGTTCTCACCGGTGCTCCATGGTGTTTGTCAGTGGTCACGGCAAACGCAAAGGTCGAGTGCGTAGCCCAGGTGTTGTTACCCCTAGCCGTTTGGCTTGGCCTTCAACCTGTGCTGGAACAGCCCCAGGGCAGTTTGATGTGGGAGTGGGAGACCTTGAAGGAAGTCATAGCGGGATGGATCATGATCCGTGTCACCTTGGGCACTTTTGGTTCCCTTTCGCAAAAGGGGCTTGAGTTTGTTGGCCTATGGGAGGGTCTTCATCACCTACGCAATATCCATATCAAGATGGCTTTGGATATCAACCCTAAGCGCATTGTAGAGTCCATGAAGTTGACAAAGCAGAGTGGAAGGTTTCATGGGTGGGAAAAATCAACTGTCTTGTGTTTATCTTCCCTGGTTGATCCTAAATGTTCGAGGTTGCATGTGAGAAATACTTGTTGTGGAGATGTTGTTTTATACCGTCCTACCTCCAATGAATTCGCTTGTAGGTTTTTTGAAACTAACTTCTTTCGCCGATCCGTGGATAGGTGGCAAACCTCAAACGAGTACACCACCATCTCATGCCTGTACCCTGAGTGCTTCGGCATGGCTGTTGGCTTTGCTGCATCCCTTCAGATTCGTCAGAAGAAGGGGATTTCTGTGGAACGCGTTGCATCTCTCATGGATGACTTTGTGGCACTGACAGTTCCTCAAGTCCCTTCGGTGCAAGAAGCTATGGCCATTGCAGATAAATTGCTGGACCGCAGGGTTATTCTTGACATTATTTCTCGCGATTCAAGCATGATCCACAAGTTAAAGTTGAGAAAATCCATGTCCGTGCTACTTGCCAAACTCTTCAAGGCTCATTTCGAAACATGTTGTATGTTACCTCTTGAGCCAATTTCCCATCGAAGCCTTGCGCAGGAAACTTGTGGCACAAGGAAGCCCAATTTCGACAAGGATCCCGGGTGGGAGGGTGTTGAAAAGCTTTTGGCCAAGCGTCCGCCACAAGCAGTGATTAGGGGGTGGTTGAAAGACAAACGGGATGCCATGGAGAAAAGGGAACCAAGCAAAAAACAGGCGTCAAAAAAGACGTCGGCGTCTAAGCACAAGGGAAAGAAAAAGGTTCAAACTCCGCAGACCAAGACTTTGAAGCCAAAGGTGAACTTGTTGAAGATTCCGAAGGACGCCCAGGCCAAGACCCCGCCACAGAGGCAACAGGTTGGCAAGGTGCCCGCGAAGCAGCTGCCGATCTTTGCGTTCTTTGGGAGGCCAGCTGGCAGTTTCTCATGCATTAGAATCGTTTGAGGGCATGATGTCACCTTTTGTTGTGCCTAGCTTTTGTGCATACGATTGGATATTTCTGTGGCCTGGGAAAACCTGTTGTGCAGAGGTCCTCCGGGAGTTCAAGTTCATCAGTGGTTCCAGCTGCCAAGGCTTTTGAGGCTGGACCCGCAGTTGGTTTCCTATCCGCTGGTGAGCTCCCACAACCTGTGGTTCACAAACCTTGTGCTGTTTTTCCTTCTTTGGCGCAAGGTCAAGATTTGTCTTCACTTGCCCGTGCAAGTTGCAAGTGAGCAGTTTATGGAATTTCTGCTCGTGACCTGTGCCAGGGGGGAAGCAGATCCAAATAGTTGGTGCTGGTGGTGGCAAGGACTCAGCTTACCCTTTAGTCACTTAGTTTGCAGATGAACATGAACACTGCTGTAGTCCATGGTCGTAGGCTACCAACAGAGTGACTGCATTACTGCAAGGTTTTCAATCCTGTTTCGTCGCCACTTCAAACTGCATGGCTTTCTTCAAGTTAGAACGCGCTACGGTAGACGAAAAGAAATTGATTGCTTGTAGGACTGGCATCTAGCGTGCCATCGTGGGCCTTTCCTTTTTCAATCCTGAGAAGGCACGGTCTGTCTTCTGAAGTTCAAAAAGATAAGCAGGTACTTCACCGAGTCTGCCCAATATTGATCAGTTGGCATGGCCGCGGCCAGGCTTCCAGTGGTTTCAAATCAATCTTTCCTTTCGAGGCTGGGTTAGTGTTTTCACACGTGGCTCTCCTATCCATCTTGCCAATAGGAGCCTGACCTGTGTAAGTTTGGGAAGAATCTTGAAGTCTCGAAGCGTATTCGGTTGGGATGTTGGAAAGCAAAACGCAAAGTATAGGGAGATATCCTTCCTGCCTCTTGGCTGGCTCTTGCAGGTGCTGCATCCTTGCAGCCTGTCAAGGCCGTTGCGGTGCTGGGACCTTTGGGCACTTCAGAGCTTGCCTTATAAGCAAGCACTTGCTAATTAGCCGCGTCGCAGTGGATCTAAATCAGATCACATAATTCATTTCGAACCGACTCAGCACATAGCTTCATAAATTTGGAAAAGGACACATTTGGAAAAGCCACAAAGCAGATTTCCTTTTTGATTTTCACCGTCCAGCAGCAGAGCAAATTGCATTTGAATGAATTTGAACAGCTACTGCTGGGTCACTTACTAAGTAAGCCTTGCGAGCTTTGCTTGGGCCTGACATGCCTGTTTGCACAAGCGCACGCGTGTGCATCTGTGCCCGCGTGAAAATTCCAGCACGAAGGTTTCTGATTTCTGACATGTGCTTTCTCTAGATTGGAACCAGTTGCGCGGTGGCGCAATACGTATCATTGAATCAGGGACATTTCAACAACTCAATGTTGAAGGAATAGCACGTTTGATGTGCTGAACTTTGCCCTTAAGCACGATAATATTCTCATTCGTATAGTCCATCATGATTCAGTTTGTTTCTGTAGTAGGCTAGGTGGCACTAGCTCAAGCCCTGGGCGGTTTTCTGCCTGTTCGTTTTTGGGCAATGGGCAAGTCGAAGCGGGAGTCTGGGAGTAGGAAAGCTCCTAAGAAAACGAAAAAAGATGATGATAAAAAGAAACGTAAGGATAAGAAGAAGAAGAAGTCATCATCATCCTCAGCTGGAGACTCCTCCTCAGAGCACATCACCCCTGCTGAAGTTGAAGAAGCGCGTAAGATTGGTCAAACTTTTGGGCTGACACTTGTGTTTTCAATGAGCAGCTTTTCTCTGGAAACAAGGCATTTCAGATTCCAAATATTCGTCACGAATGGTGGGTAGCCTCATCTCAAAAGCCTCTTGATCCGATTTTGAATGATTTCTCTGATTGAATGGAAGAGAACAGCATTGCTTGGGATGGCCGCTGCTCAGGAAGCAGAAGCAGCTGACCCTCACGAAGAACCTCTGCAAGATACAGGACCTGAGCAACCCTGTCCTGGCTGCAGTCCTAGCCAGACAAGTTCCAGATCTCACAGAGCAAGTGCTTTTTCAGTGCGGGGGAGAACTTGTGGAGGCTAGTCTTTTTTGATCTCTGACTAGCCCCTGCTTTGTTTTGGTGTTTGGCAACGATTTGACACTTGAACCTGATTCTAGGTTTGGACTTCCAACTGCTTGTGTTATGTTGCCTCTTGTCTCTGGCCCTGGCCCTGGAATTTCGAAATTGTTGCTGTTCGGTTCTTTCCGTGCCCCCATGCAGTTGAACGTAGAAGCTATGTATGTGTGGCTGGAGAGTGTTTTCCCCATTTCCCTGTTTCGATAGCTGTCCATGTGCGGTTGCCAGGTGCGAAAACGCTCCACCCAATCAGTTCGTATGGATGGTAGCAGTGAGTCTTTGCGTCTACGGGTGCAGCTCAATGATAAGCTGGCTGTCGCAGATCGACTTTGGCGAGAAAAGTTGACATGGATCTTGACTGAAGGCCCAAACACTTAAGTTCTGGAGTTTTTTTATGTTGGCGATATACTGCGAGTATGATACCTATACATTCTTGTTCAATCACGAAAGCTTTGTTAAGTATTGTGGCGGTGCCCACAGTGTTCGCTTTCTGTTCATAGCCCCCCGTGCCATGGTGTATGTTTCCTCTGGGTCTCTTTGAAATATGAATGACTCTATTGCATTCCATTCCTTTGCGCAACTCAAAGTCTTCTTGCCAGTCTGCGGCATGGAGAACCTCAGTGTTATCTCCCAGCACAGCACAGTCATGTCCCTGAGAAGGCTCTCTGGGACAGATCTTTGAAGCACTTGGCACTTGAATGTCTTGTTTTGGGGGCGCTGTTGCTGTTTCTGTCAAGTGCCCCAGCATGTTTCCATTTGGTTTAGATGCATTCTTAGGACTAGATAGGCCGTTGGCAAACACTCAGCGACAGAGCCTGACAGGTTTCTTTTTTATTTCAAGTTGACAACATGGTTTTCTGGGGAGCTACCAGGCTGCCACTTATTGCTTCCAGGTCAGTCAGCGGAGAGGTGGCGCAGAAGCTTGAGGATGTTGCATGGCATGCCAAACTCAAGCAGCAGTTGGCTTCCTTTCAGAGTGAAGCCAAGAAGAACTTGAAACGTGACCAGAACGACTCTCAGACTTGGAAGGTAGAAGATAAAAAAGATAAGAAAGAGAAGGGTCGCAAAGAGTTGAAGTCGAAGTCTGAGAAGAAACGCAAGAAGAAGAGAGAATCCAGTGATGAGGAGGCCCTTGGGCATGAAACAGAGATGGTCTTCAATCTCACAAGTTTTTTTTGAAAGGAGGAACTGTATGGCACTGATCTGCTTTGGAAATTTGAAACCTCGCTGGTCGTATTTCTTTCTCCCTTTCCTTCTTTCTCTCCACCACATGTTAACCTTATTGAGAGCCTGCAGGCCTTGACTAATAGAGCTCGCAAAGAACACGACAAGGCTTTGCGCTTGCGCCAGCTCCAGCGCTACGGAGACTCAGGGGATTCTGACTTGTTTCGCGGTCGTTTTGACAACGGGAAGACAGACAAAAAGGATCGTCGTGTTTCCGTTTCTTCCACGAAAGCTAGTACTGGGATCGGGGCAGCCAGCAATGCTGAAGTTGAAGGGGAGGAGGGCATGAAGGAATTCCTGAATCCAGAGCTGAAGCTGTTCTTCGCCAATGGCGCAGATGCGAATTTGTTTGTGAAGGTCCTGATTGCTGATGGAATAGCGTCTCATATAATTTATGTCCACAGTGGTGTTGATTTATGTAGGTTTACCCTTTGGAATTTCTGTTCCATGAGCCACGCCTTTCTCTGTTATGTTTCTTTGGCCAACTGGTTCGTGGGTTAGGTCCCTATAGCTTGTAAACCAACTTCCTTTGGGCTCTAACTGAGGTGAGCCCACCGTGCTTTGCGAACGCTTTGGCAGATGGATGGACCCCAGATTCCGAGAATGCTGGGGCAGAAGCCCGTGAGATTTTGCAGTGCCTCTCTTGGGTGGGAAGAACGTCAGCCCAAAAGCTGGTGAAACATTTGAAAGCTGATCAGGAGAGATATTGGGGATCGATACATATGATGGCAGTATACATTCAAGATCATTCAGGTGTATACATTCCAAACATCGGTTGTACTTCAAGACTTTTGAGTCGAGATGAAAAGCAGTTCCCCAGGTCTAAGTAGCCCCTCCTTCCAGGAGACGCTGGAGATGCGGGCTGCAGGAGGTCGTGACAATGATGATCGCCAGCAGTCGGATGAGGAGAGTGGAAGTGCTTCTGAGCCGGAGCGCAATGAAAATTCAGATTCGGATAACAAGGATCCAAGTCCTGATTTCGGAGGCAGCCCCCGCTCGTCTGCTTCCAACGGGTCGTGAGTTCCCAAGGTGACAGGTCAAGTTGGTTTTAAAAAAGTACTTAGCAATGTCACAAACAACTTACTGTAATTGGTTTAGGTTTTCAAGAGATGGGATGAAAACGACCTTGCCAGACAGTCCCAGGCGACAACTGGCCTGAGCCCAGTGTTGCGTTCCGAACCGAGACTCCTTTTAGAGTAGACGCCTTAGAGTCAATTTCGACGGAGCATGGTGATGTATGGAAGGAATACCTACTAGGTTTGGAAATTCCAGCTTGCCAGGAGTCAGTTCCAATTGTTGTTCTGCTTCTCGCGTGTCTAACCAAGTTCACGCAAGTCTTCACCAGTATAAGCTCCACTGGAAGACAGAGTGCAAGTTCACTACTTTGGCCGGCTAGGAAAGCTGTGAGAACATTGCTTTGCATTCATTTCTTCCTTCTTCACTTGCAAAGGCATTGACCCTGGGAATGGCCTCTATCTATAGGCAACCAATGAAAGGGATATGTAGTTTGGACTAGCAGGGTGTGAAACAATTTTGCTAGCTCATATTACATTGCGTGAATCTGTCCAAACGACACGCAGAGATATTTGCGGATGTCAAACCCTCACCTTCCGTTGCCCCGTGGCATGGCTGGTCTCTTCTTGCGCTATGTTGTTGATGGTGATGGAGAGCTGCAGGAACTAGTGGGTGGTGAGCGACCTGATTTAGAAGAACTATGGGCTGATAGCCAGGTGTCCTCTGGCTGGTTGTCAGCGGCCTATCGGACCTTGAAGGAACCCTTTCCTGAACCACCCCCAGCAAAGAATGTGGTGGACCTGACAGAATCTGAGGACCACGGGAAGGGCGAGGCAATTGTTGAGGATGGTGTGGCTCGCCAGGCTGAATCCACACCTTCAAGCTCAGGATCTAAATCTACTCCGACGTGTTCCTCTTCTGCATGTGTCAGACCCCGTTCTCGTTCCAGGTCTCGAAAGTGAAACGTGAGAGAGTTTGAGAAATCTACCACTTGCTAGCTTCCTAGCTTAGCTGGCCTTAATGAGGCCTTTCGTTGCAGGTCAGCAATTTGGGCTGTGAACGCTGGAGACGCTTCTTTGGCAGTTGGGAAAAGACCGGGTTCTCAATTTGATCTTCATGGGGGATCCTTCTCATGGAGAAGAAACGTTCTCATGACCAGAAACGTTCTCATGGACCAGAAACGTTCTCATGGAGCAGAAACGTTCTCATGGAGCAGAAACGTTCTCATGGAGCAGAAACGTTCTCATGGAGCAGAAACGTTCTCATGGAGTAGAAACGTTCTCATGAGTAAAATCGTTCTCATGGAGTAGAAACGTTCTCATGGAGCAGAAACGTTCTCATGGAGAAGAAACGTTCTCATGAGTAAAAGCTATCTCATGGTATTCGCGTCAAGTTGACTTCGTCTGAAATGTTTATACATAAACCGTTCAAAAGTTGATTTTTTCAACAGAATGGGGGATTGAGCACTTTGAAGAGACAGTACAGAGAAAAATGATGCTTGTCGCACAATCGTTCTTTTGGCAGGAATCGTTCTTTTGCGCCAGAAAAGTTGAGAAATCCTAGATGTAAGGAAATTGGATTTGGGAGAGGAGGTGGCCACTTTTACTCAGGCTGCTGGAAACGTTCTCATGGGCTCAATCGTTCTCATGGACTGGAATCGTTCTCATGGACTGGAATCGTTCTCATGGACTGGAATCGTTCTCATGGAATGGAATCGTTCTCATGGACTGGACTTTCTCTTGGGATCTTGAAATGCTTCCTGTCTTTCCTGACATAGGACCTTTGGATTTTTGGATTTCCTTGTCTTTCTGTATATGCAGGCAGTTTGGGGGTAGTTCAAGCTGCTTCCCGGTGGCACTTTGCCATGGGCGATGCGGCTGTTGTGCCGTTTGTGCCCGCGATTCCATGTGATGGAACTGAGATATTGAACGAGGAAACCGGTTTGACAAAACTTGATCAGTGGCCCCAGCTCTTGAAGGCCTCAGAGGGCTTCAGCCATTTCTATAAATTTCAGCATGTTAGTGAGAGATAGAATATGTTTTGTACTGGTATCCTTCCATTTGTGTGCTTTCCTTCAGGGCAGTGTGATATTGCAGGAGTCTTTCAAAGCCGAGTTGCTGGCTCTGCTGCGGCATGTGCCTGAAGTGCTTCAGGAGGACCCTGTTGAGGAGGCGGCCAGGTGTGCCCAGATTGAGAAAGTACGTGATCTCATTGCTCGGCGGTGGATGGCAATCAGAACCATTGCCTCTACCTGGCACCATGACCAGCTTGAAGAGATAGTAGCAGGGACGAAAACTTGCATCCAGGATCTTCTGACAATTCATGGCCCAGAGATTCCTTTTGCGCCCGACCCGGAGGTCCCCAAGGTGAATGGCCTAGTACGGGAAGAAGAATCCACAAGTCGAAGTGGTCGGACTTCGGTTTGCTCAGAGACATCTACTTCTACTTCTGCTGCGTCAGCCACCATTCCTTACGCCTTACGATTTTCGCTTTCTCAGGACCAAAGTTGGTGTGTGGACGTGCCTGCAGGTCACTCATTTCCTGGTTAGTCATGTGCTTGTTTAAGGCATGCGGCTGATACGCCGCCCTTGGAAGGATTTTTAATTTTGAGATATGCCATTTACGATCCCATGGAAGGGCTGCATTTTTTAAAAAATCAAGGTTTCCAATGGGGGTACAGGATTTGCTTTTCGGCGTTGTTAACATGTTGCACATGCTGTCGTATGGTCATCATGGGGGGGTGTGG
>Ga0126338_10003306_pt1 | contig 11284 bp, 8 predicted proteins | sample OrbCmetagenome_2_FD_92529 | JGI IMG/M metagenome (GOLD analysis project Ga0126338, IMG submission 92529) | Coral microbial communities from Petempiche,Puerto Morelos, Mexico - Orbicella C C metagenome | ecosystem: Host-associated > Invertebrates > Cnidaria > Coral | place: Petempiche,Puerto...
ACCGTTCAACTTCGAGCGGGCAACTTTTTTAACGCGTCGTAAGTATTCTTTCCTGATTTTGTCTTTCATTTGGTCATGAAGCATGTCGCTGGCCTCAAGCACTCCTAGATACTTGTACCCTTCACTTTCTTCCATTGCTCTTATTGTAGTGTCATCTGGTAGTGTTATGCCCTCTGTGGGAGGAAAGAGATCGGCTACCAGCACTGCGAAAGGTCAACAGAAAGAAGTTAAAGGCAGAGGTTAAGAAAGTAAATCAAGTACTGAAAAAAATGGCCCCGGAAGGAATAACTAACACCAATGACCTTATCTATGCTGGAGCTGTTGTTGTTACAGAAGAACTAGGTGTTATTATTATTATTATTATTATTATTATTATTATTATTATTATATCATTATTATAGCTTAGCTCTAGTTTTTGTCATAATAAACACTCCTCTTTTATTATTATTATTATTATTATTATTATTATTATTATTATTATTATTATTATTATTATTATTATTATTATTATTATTGTGTTATTTATCTGCCCAGTGCTGGCGTAGGACGAACCGGAACATACATTGTGCTGGACGCCATGTTGGATCAAATAACTGCTGAGGGGGTGGTAGACATCTACGGTTTTGTCTGCCACATCCGTCAACAGAGAATCTCAATGGTGCAAACAGAGGTATGTCGGCAAACATTGAGACCTGGGTTGTAATTAACAAATTTCTTGATTAGTGCGACGGATTTAATGGACGGAATATTTTTTTTTAGAATACGCAAAATTGCGTTACTTCTGTTCTTCGTAGTTGTATTCCTGATCTGGTATAAGAATGGCAACAACAACAACAACGCACACACACACGCTTTGATTTACCTTCAGTTTACAAAAAAGAAGAAAAAATATTATAAAGTAGGAATACAAGACCATAGTTGTTAAAATTCCACCCAGAATACTTAGTAACTATAGAAGTCCCTTAGTCGTAAGATCAAAAGTCTCCATCTTATGAGGATATCACTCCGATTGTGTACATAATATTGGCCTTTGACTTTCCCTCGTACTAAGTTGTTGCTTGTTTCACAGGCACAGTATATATTTATCCATGATGCTCTGATGGAGTATGTCACTTGTGGCGATACAGAATTCGTTGTGCGTGAATTGCCAGAGAAGCTACGCATTTTGAACACCATAGATCCAGACAGTGGAGATTCACTTCTGGTAGCACAATTCAAGGTATGTGTTCGTGTGAGGGCCTGTGTACATTGCGAAAAATTGTTCCTGGTAGGAGGGTTACCCTCCATACCTAGCCACCTCGGGCAAGAGATGTTCCGTGCCTTGTCATTTTGTAAATAGCAGCTTACAAACTGTTTATACGAACAATCACAAATTTTGTTCGGAGTTAGGGTGACGTGGATGGAGGTCCGCGTGCTTAGGAGTTAAGGTGACTCTGGAGCAGGGTGGGGGAGCCAACATGTTTTCATTTAAACAATAGATATGTTGACCCGCTCATCAGGGACAAGTTGCGAATAAAGCATGCTCGAAACCAGCATGGCCAATTTGTGACGACCTTTTTTTTTTTCGTATAAACACTCTGTACAAGATTGCACGGGAAGAAAGTTACTCTCCTACCAGGGAAACTCTTCTTAATATAAACAAGCCCTAATTGGAGACTCCCTCACAAGTATCATGTGCCAAACGAATGAAATTTTAGCGATGACTTTTTGGTAATGCCTCATTAAGACAACCCTTTATAGATGTTAAAAGGTGTTTGAATTAGTGAGTTCCTCTATTAATAAAATACTTGAATTATGTGGTCGTAATTGCCACTGATTGGTTCCTTGGAATGCCGTTTTATATGAATGTCGTTACACTTGTGAAAGTAATTTTACTGTGTTGTGTTTTTCAGAACCTTGCTCTCGGTGACTGCGATAGCGACTCGTTTATCGTTGCTTCTCAGCCAGAAAACAAAGCCAAGAACAGATTTGCCATACTTCCATGTGAGCCTGTCATTAAAACCTAAACGTTTATTCCGGCCAACCAAAACAAATTTCAATTAAGCAACCAGACAAAACCAGGCGACCCGTTAAAAAAGGTTCAAACGGCTGAAGAAATGCGTGTTTGTCCTGTAAATTGGTTAGTACATGTTACATGGGTTTCCCAAACAAATTACCAGGTTCAGCAAATGCAAACTAGCGTAACACAATTGGTCATAACTCAGCAGTGTTTTGGAACTGTTGTGATGGGTTTTGGTTGGCTTGTCTATACGGTTAGTAAGGAATGCTGGGTACCGAGATAAGAGATCCACAGAACTACTGTTCAGTTGCAATTGTGAGGAAATGGGTGACAGGTACTCACGGGAAACCTCAACCTTTTTCCCTTTAGAAAGAAATCGTAATTTCATTTAGCAAAATGGTCTGAACATATACTGTCCCGCATGAGTGATCTATCTGCTTAGAAAGTTTCATCTTAATAGTCGCACACTCGAGTGTTACCTGCTAGCGCAAAAAGTTACCTCGTGCATGCTGAGTTTCACCCACAAGCTCAAAAATTAGAACCTTGAAACAGAAATATTATGTATTCAGTGTAGAAACGTAACTGGCCAATAACTGTTCGCCAAACAGCAGGTTGTCTGGTACCCCTTTGCCCAGGCGACAAGAGATCCGCGGAACGTTTAAAGCTGAATGGTTCTGCAATGTAGACTATTGATAGTGCTTTTTAATTCCTCAAATTTTGCTGCAGTTGATCGATCAAGAGTGAAATTGTGGCCTTATACTGGACTAGTGGGCTCTGATTACATCAATGCGAGTTTTGTTGATGTGAGTAGATAATATTGATAGTTATACGTACTTTCGTTGTTTTTGACATTTTCTTGGTATTAATTATATTTGAAGCCTCCATCTTAAACACCACGTTCGTTTTTTCCACGTCAGAGCTCAGTTGTCCATTCTTTTTAGAGTTTTCAACAACGTGAAGCATTCATTGCCACTCAGGCCCCGTTGGACAATACTGTGGTAGATTTTTGGCGTATGGTCTGGGAATACGAAGCCTTCTCTATTGTGATGCTGTCCACAGTTAGCGAAAAGGAAGAGGTCTGTGCTGATCTTAATTCTGTCGTATAGTATCTTTGTGCCAGGCGTTTTTTGGTTTTCTTCTGATATCTAGTAGACATTGTCTGATTGTTTCTGTCAACTTATTTTGTTCCAGGGACACTGCGCTAATTATTTGCCTCACAAAGAAGAGTTCATAGTATATGGCTTGTTGATGATTGAAGTCGAGACAGAGGATTTGAGAAACGGCTTCTGCAGGAGACACCTGAAAATAACTAACACAAAGGTAAAGTAGAGCTTGGATCATTGTTTTGTATGTGTTGTCAGCGACTTCCCTCTCCCATTTGCCTCGTGTCAGCTTCATGAGCCAATATTAAGTCTAAAAAAAAATCTTTAAAAAGTGAATTAAAACTGATGTATCTCAATTCATTTTGTTTATCTACAGAGTGGTGAAATTCGCAATCTTTTCCATTTCCATTTCACGGAGTGGGCAGAGCGTTCAATTCCTTTGAATGGAGTGGGGCTTTTTGATATGATGAAGTGTATTACCAGGGTACAACAACAGACAGGCAACGGGCCAATAGTCGTACACTGCAGGTATGTCTTCTAAAAATACCTTGGAGAATTTCTTGTCACCTAAATGTTCGTGTATTAAAAAAAACTGGGAGTTTAATTTGCGTCTGCCATAATGCCATCGAACCGGTGTTAAACATCTTTGCCAAACGGGTGACAGTTTTTACATTTTTTTTTTTAATATTCTGTATTAGTGTAAGGAGCAATAGCTATGACGCAAAATGTGTAAAGGATCTTATAAGGCGGCGCAAAGATATGAATTTTATTTTCGAGTGGTAAAAACAGTTTTTAGGATCAGCGCAGGCTTAGCTCGCGATTTTCACTGACTGTTTGCACAAATAAACGTGAAAAACCGAGAAATGACGTCATCAATATCCCTGGAAAATGCGCCACTTGGGTCCCGTATGTAGTTCGTATGAATTTTACGAGGTTTATTTTCCAGTAAAACCCTCGTGTCTATATGATAGTTAGTTATATTTTGCCAGGTGCAATATATCTTCAAATAACCTACAATGCAGCTATAGTTATAGAGAGTAACAACAGTTAAATGAACCAGGGAGAAGTCGGAGACTGAAAACTGCGTGTGACCAAGTTAGGATTAGCTTTTATTTTCCATCCGATTGTTTTTTTGGAGCCAGTTTTAAACTAATTACAAAGCATAGTAAAGCAATGTTAAAGCAATTCCGTGTCACTCAATTCAAAACTTATATAAGGTGGATCTATTCTCGGTTTTGTTTTAATTTCTCTCTTCCTCTCTTTTTTCTTTCCAGCGATGGTAGCGGTCGTACCGGAACGTTTTGTGCCATTAATATAGCCCTTGAGCGAGTCAAGTTGGACGGGACAATCGACATGTTTCAGACCGTACGGCGCCTGCGTACTCAGAGACCTCTTATGGTGCAGACGGCGGTAAGGACCATCACGTGACGCTCTGTGGGTCAACAGTAAATTTCTGCTCAGTGTTAATCATATAAACAAGCGTTAGGTCCTAGGTCGACACAATAAGACAGAACCACTAGCCTTCCGCTAGTTGGGATTTTTAAGAGGTGTTGTTTACAGTGTTCGTTTATTGTCCACAACTGAGCAAAGTAGTGCTTAGTACCCTGACACTTAATAAAGGGATTTTGCAGCTTACCTTTGATCCCACATCATACACCAAAAACCTACCCTTTTTGGCAGGGTCTTTGAGAGCGCTTTTACACGTAATAAGCTTACGAAGTCTCTGAAAGTTGCATTAACGTTTTTACAGCCATCAAATGGGGTGTCAAAAATATTCTGAGTTGCCAACCTTAGCTTGGAACCGTGAATTGATCAGATGTTATATTCTCAAGGATTGTTTACTGTTATTTGTTAGTACAAGCTCAGAGAAGATTTGAGCCAAATTTGGACGTAGGAAAATGGCCGCCACTTAAATTGAGTGAAATATAAAAATAACCATTTAAAACAATAAAGGAACATTTCAGTTACACAAGAAATACAAACTGACTGATCGAGTCTTCTTTATAATTTTTTTCCTTCATAACTTGTCTGCTTGACAGTATATTGATATCCTGCGGACTCATTTAAAGCTTCGATTCTGTTTTCTCTTTTTCAGGAGCAATACAAGTTCTGTTACGAGATGGTGCGATTGTTTGTGGATGCTTTCAGCGATTACGCAAACTTCAAGTGACTTGAAAAGCTGTGTTAGGTGGCTGAAATGTTTCTCGTCTAGCAGCACGTTGTGGCTGCTACCGGTTAAATCAAGTGCCTGTTGATTGAGCCCACGCTGTCGTGGAAGTTGTTGCTAGGTAGTCTGGCGTCGGATATGACGTCACACCAGACCTTTTACTAGAATTTTCTAACGTATTCATAGAGTTGTGAACTGAAAAGGTTCATTTGCCATATCATAGTACACGAAAAGTTCCAAAAAGGTGAAAATAAACTCATTATCTAATGTCAGTACTATTCCTACTGTCAATACTAATTAGAGGTACCTCTGATTTGATAACAAGAGTACTGTAAAACCTTTTCAGTGGCAAATTGCATGCATTGATTATTTGAGACCCGGTAACACGGGACAGACAACACTGGAGGGAAAGGCCTGGGGCGACGAGGTCCTGGCACCACTATGCGAAAGATGGACTGAGATCAACTGATTTTGAATGTTTAGAAGTGAACATTTCATTATGAAGATGTTTGTTGCGTAGTTGATGTAAACGTAGGTGAATATTTCACGTGAAGGTGGATTTTTTTTTTAACAATACTGCATATGCAGACGCGAGTTGCTTGGAAATGGTATAACCTATTGTTCACAGCAACTCGCTTCTTTAGTATTTAACTTTATTTCTATTGGGATACAGGTTGTTCCGGTAGCAGGAGGTAAATGCTGTTTTTGACTGAAGAATTTTAACTCTTCCGCGTTTTTAGCAATTGTTCACTTGCATTGATCAAGTGGTTGTAGATAGAAAAATATGCCAAACAGTCTATTTTTATATTGCAGTTTTTAAAAAGATGCAAGCAGCGTACGGACTTGTAAATTATCGTAGTGTACTGAAACTACGACTTGTTGAGGGTGTGAATGGGTATGAGAAAATGAGTTGTTTAAAAATTGGGCCGTTAATCAGGTTTGTTTTATGTCCAAAATGCTGCTTCGTACTTTGAGCCATCTTAATTGATTAAAAGACGAGGTGAACATGCTTTGTCTCATTAGATTTGTGCCGTTCGAATTATCGAATTTCTTTTCATAATGTGCATACATAATTAGAATTGTAGTCATGGGAATATGGCAATTGATCACCAAGCAGAAATTGCTTTGATATCTCGTTAGTGAATTCTGTTAACTATAATGCATGTATTAAGAGTTTTAGATCTTGACATAGCTCGTCCACACCTTCGCAGTCATGGTCTGGTGTCCTTTCTTGAAGCCATGACTTAAAGACGAATACACTCGAACCTCCTCGTAAGCAGGTACCCTTGACAGTAGAAGTAGTGTCCGCCTACGGAAAGAGGCCACTGCAGAAAGCTAACAATATAGGGCAACGTCAGGTACAGGTGCCCGTCATTTAGTGCCTGTGTGTCGGTGGAGGTTCCACTGTATTATATACTTCTGTATTTAGACCAGTTTGGTTCTCGTTTGGTAAGAGGATCACATTGTCAATCATGAAATCTCTCAGATAGTCACCTAAGTTTTACGACTGTTTTGTTGCAAGGGTAGCTCTAGATTTTCTAGGAGAGAGGAAGCAAATAAAATATGCTTACAACAAGTCATTGTATAATCAATTGCAGTATTGCGAAATGTATTTTGGGAGGTGCTGCGCTTCTAGCGATGTGTATGGACTATCAGCTTGGGCGCTGTTACATGGACGGGTAAACGGTTTGATTGAGGGGTAGCTTGGTAGAGCAACGACTCGCTGCACGGCATTTGTTACTCAATGCTAGCTAGAGGTACAAGATTATTTTTTATCGTGAGTCCGTCAGCATAACAGCATAAGGACTCTCAAAGATCTCGAACTCTCTTGTCTTCCTTTTTAAATCGCTACTTCTCGAGTTTCGCAACTTTCAAGGTTTTCTACTTGCTTTGGGCAGCTGAAACGTCTTCCGAATTTCACAATAAAGGTGTTTCCAATATAGCGAACTGACGAAGATAAATTTTGTTGGATTTAGATCACACAAAATAGGGTATTATATAAAGCCTCTGGAATAACGTCCTTGTCACCCAGAAACTTTGCAGTGTTTTGGAGTCAATAACTCTTATTATTACATCCCAAGAGCTAAAACTGTCACCAATTTATACTTTCACAAGCTCTAAATGTGATTGGAGGCAATCAGTATCTGAAAATGTTGCCTTTTCACGTATGCTAATGAGGCAAAATGTTGAAAAAAAAAATCTGAGGTGGGCTCTAGATGAATTTACAGTTTGACAGCACACCTCAAATAACTTCGCACACGAAGCCGAGAAAACCTATTAGGAATTAATACCGGTTTAATACCTGGCTCGTATCGTGTTTACGCTTGGAAGAACTCTTGAGCGGGAGACGATAAGCGCCGTTTGTTTCATGACTGAGAAAATTACATTATTGTGATTGGCTGAGAGCAAGACAATTTATCGTTAATTCTTAATCCACAGTGCAGTGCAAATTAACCCCGTGCACGCGTTCGCAATTTTCTCAGTCACACAATAAATGAGTAATCGTATAAAAAGCTCGTACAATTTTGAGAGAATTTCCCAATATCACTCGTAGTATAAATCCTTAATTGCACTGGCTTTCGTACGATCACCTATACTTCTTTCATTATTGCATCCACAAGGAGAATGTATTACTATAGTTCCGGTTCCAGAGCCTTCTTCGTGTACAGTGAAACCTGTATTAAGCGGACCCCATATTAAGCGGACACCCTCTATTGAGTGGACACCAGCTCGAGTCCCTAAATTTTCTTTGCACATTTACTGTAAAATAAACCTGCATTCAGCGGACACCTCTGTTAAGCGGACGCGGACACCAATATTAAGCCATTTTGTTACACAAAACCTGCAATAAGCGGGCACTTCAAGGGCTTTTACTTCTAAAGGTTCAGCTGAGACTCCTTTAATATTGTTCAGTGATGTCGTTTTAAAGCTGAATGATGCATTGACTGACTGTACATTGTATTATGAGCAGTCTTAGCTAGTCTTTGATCTTGCACTGTGTTACACTGTGTTACAAAAGGGTTAATTGCGTTCGACTGAACGCAGTTCTCATCGCGTAATGCAGAAAAATTCGAGATCTATGAATCTATCTGGGGACACCAATTTGTTCCCCTCCGCCTCCAAAAAAAAAAAAAAATTGCGGACTTTCGAGTGTCGAGGAAGCTTATTGTGGACTGAAGCGGATACTGAAGTTGTTTATTTAAAGTTCGAAGTCTGTTAATGGCGTTTAAAAACCTTGTAGCCATGTCTTCACGAAATATGTACGACTTTTCGAGGCAGTTTATTGAAGACTGTAGCGGATAAGTTGTTTATTTAAATTTCGAAGTCAGTGTTAATGGCGGGTGTTAATGGCATTTAAAAACCTTGCAGACATGTCTTCACGAAACGGTGTACGACTTTTCGTACGAACACAAAGCTGTACTTTGGCTGCGTGTTTTGTTGCCTCTTCTCTTCGACGGAAACCAATGCTGCTTTCTGCTGAATAAATCAAAGGAGGAAATGAGTTTCACTTCGCTGGCCTAGATTTCTGTGCACAAACTATGTAACGTAAACCACCCAACGAAAGTGTCTACATAGGAAATGAGTTCAACTCCCACAGGGTTGCTTTGGTACACCAACATATCCTCCGTTTCATTGTTTCGGAAGTAAAAATGCCCTGTAGCAGTTACCCCAAAGCCAGGACGATTCAAAGTCGTGTTCGTAACAAGATAATTGTCCTAGTTTTGGTACTAAAAGCACGTCGTCTCACATACCGACGGAACAAACATGGTTGGTGTCAATTTGTACGGTCAGTATAAAACACGCACTGGGGACTGCGGACTGCAGACTACGGACTTCGCAGGTTTATGTATATAATAATATACATGAAAAAATTACTCGATTCTAATTGGTTGAGTACAGTGCAGTGCAGTGCAAAAAGTGTAACACCAGTGCAAAACAGTACAAATTACACATCGTAATTCTGGATTATGATTGGCTGAAAGAAAATAAGAAATTTTCTAAGCCAAGTATATCACGCAAAATGATGAAGAAAATTTTGTGCGGAAACTTTGAAAAAAAGTTTTCTCGAATGAGAAAAAATGACTTCAAGAAATATCTTCCGGCACCTTCTCCACGCGAATGTTTTCATGTTTGTATCATTAATAAGTAATCATACGGTTTTTCTCGTTCAATTTGGAATTAATTTGCAGTTGTGAGTTTTTCAAAAAGGTGAAATTGCATTCGCCGAAGCGGCTCGTGCAATTTCAGCTTTTTGAAAAACTCACTCGTGCAAATTAATTCCAAATTGAACGAGAAAAACCGTATGATTTCCTATACAAACCAGGACTAAGCATTACGGACTGGGCATAAAAACGCGACCGGACTCAGGTATAAAAATGGGGACTGCGGACTAAATGCGGCCTCGCGACTGCAGTCCGATTGCAGTCCATGTTTTTTACTGACCGGTCGTAACTAATGTTACACAATACATGTATAAACGAGAACAAACAATCTCGTGTCCACGTGCTTTGCAATCAATTCATTTGTTTTTGCTCCTGCTGAGAGGAGAGCAATTTCACGCCTACCTAACAGCTTAAGCAGAAAATGTCTTCCCTAGAATTTTTTTTTTTAACATACCAAGCCTGCTTTGCGATCAATTCACTTGTTTTCGCCCCTGCTGAAGGGAGACCAATTTCACGCCTACCTAACAGCTCAGGCACAAAATGCTGTCCCTAGAATTTTTGTTTTTTTAACATACCAAGCCTACCAAAACTCGAACGCACTCTTTAATCTACGATTACTACTAGTAATTAACTATTATTGCACAATATATTAGAACCTGTTTTGAGCGGACACCCTGTATTAAGCGGACACTAGTCAGGATAGACTTTCTGAAAAGTCCTTCGTCTTGTTTATTCAGTACCCGCTTCGCAGCCTAACATATTCTACCATGAAATTCATGAGGTCGACTTGTGGCAAGTCTGTAGTCAGGGTCCCAAGGGTGTCCGCTTAATACAGGTTTCATTGTATATGAAATCTCGTCAGGAGCGTATTGGGCTCTTGATCTCGTCAGATCTGGATAGGCTTGATTACGAGCCCGCGCTCACGGGGAGGATCACCTGACTGGACCTGAGATAACCTGCGAACATACCCTCCTTCCCTTTTCCCTTCTTCTTTCCAAAACAAAAAACAAAAAAAAAAACCGCGTGATCTCAGGTTAGACCTGAGAGAGCGGGAGAATTGAGATAATTTGAAGTTCTCCTATGTTCACCTGGATGTACTTACTCCTGGATGTCCTATTTCGCGGATAGACTGCCGGAAAGTTCAAAGATTCGGGGCGCTTTCCATTTGACTGGAAAAACCGGTGAGAACTTTCTGCCAAATAGAACAGTACAATTTTTCCTCCAGAAAAAATGAAACGGGGGCAGCTGTACCATGTTCCATTAGGTTTCCCACCGGGAAAACCAATTTTTCCATCTAAATGGAAAGCGCTCTCGCTTTGGAGAGGTGAGCGCGGGCTCATTTTCCGAAACCGCGGTTAGTAATCGAGGGGTCAATCGAGGGTAGATACGTGGTGTATGGGGACATACAGTACTTTTTCGAGTGGGAAATGAGAACGAAAGTGTCCTCGATTGTGATCATTCTCGTCCCCATAGCCCTTTTCGCTCCTCATAGCCGGCAGGGCCTTGGCACGAGAATGGAAGGACCCTACGATTCTCGTGCCAAGGCCCTGCCGGCTAAGAGAAGCGAAAAGGGCTATGGGGACGAGAATGTCACCGTTGCAGTTATGTCCTGTGTGGCAGATATGTCCTCTGACGTAATGTGATATACTGAGCCAATCATATCACGCGTTCTATCTAATAACACGCAGCATAAGACTGGTAGCTAAACTCCGTTGCAGTTCGGTCTTCAAGCAAAATTGATTTTTCGAGGGGTAGCGTACGGAAGCAATATTTGACTTTGTATATCTTGACTCTGAACCAGAGTGACTCTGAACGGAAATATGCAGCGGCTATTTGCAAGAATTGTATTTAC
>Ga0126338_10003307_pt1 | contig 11284 bp, 4 predicted proteins | sample OrbCmetagenome_2_FD_92529 | JGI IMG/M metagenome (GOLD analysis project Ga0126338, IMG submission 92529) | Coral microbial communities from Petempiche,Puerto Morelos, Mexico - Orbicella C C metagenome | ecosystem: Host-associated > Invertebrates > Cnidaria > Coral | place: Petempiche,Puerto...
TAAAAAACCCCTCCCCCCCCCCCCCCCCCTCCCTTCCATCCCATCTGGTGTGTGGTACAATTAGCGGCTTATCAACCATTTCATTGAGATTTTTTTTGACTTAAGTGATGTTGCATTTGTCAGCTATTAGTTTTAGCAGATCAAAGAAATGACTGACTTACTTATGGTACTACGCCTATCCAGTCGCAGTGTTCCTGCGAAGTTCCTGCCTCTTTTCTTTTCGTCTTCTTAATGCTTCCTCTTCATCCTCTTCTGACTCCTCTATATCTCTTCGAATTCCTATTCAATACGTGCTGATGTAAAGCTGAAATGTCACTATAAAGGATGAAGAGCTTTCTTAATAGTTGTTATCTCCTTTGAGCCCTGAATTTCCACCGGAAGTAACTTGAATTTTAAACAACAAGTACACCCAGACACTCAAGTACAGAATGAAAACTTCGCCGAGTTGAGCTGGAATTTGAGCATCCAGATTCGATCTTCAGTGGCTTTATGAAGTGGTTTATACGAAGAGTTACCAGATGGAGCGATCAATTTAACGGAAACATCTCAAATTTTAAACAACATGCACATAAAGACACTCAAGTAGAGAATATTTCTTCTGTGGCTTTACGAATTCGAATTGGGTTTATACGAGGAAATATCAAAATGGACAATTTAAACGCGGTCTTTAACTTCACACAGCCCTCCTGCCAAAGTTTTGAGTTCGCTGGTGTTGAACGGCGTTAACTCAATGCAGTGATTAACGCAGGGCTGTTGGAAGAGTTACCTTTAAGAGATTATTGTCAGCAGCAGGACGCCTCGACCAAGTGAAATTTTTTAAGTCTTCAACATCCCTTTCAAATTTAAAAGCTTTTCATTGAAGACGTTTGACAATTCCTTGACAATCTCTTTTCATCCTTTGTTTATTTTGTCATGACGGTTAAAAAACTCCAATTTTTACCTTGCCGCCTAAAGCAAATACATTGGCAAACTTGACGTTTCTTGTTTCCGTGAAAAATGATGTAAGAAAATGAAACGGTCATTATGTGTGACTCTGAGTTTATAATTTGAGCCAGTGGCACTCGTGCAATTAAACTATCATTGAATTCGATGTTTTTACCTGGCGAATTTGTTTTCCCGGCGTAGCTATTTCGAGCTCTTTTGTCCAAATTACTGGAATAGTTATAAGTGCAGACATTTTTGTTTAAATACAAAGGATTTAGAATAGATTTTTAAGATAATTTTAAATTCTTAATTTGAACCCTGTCTCTCTTTACGTCGGTTTCCGGGTTGACCTAGACTGTGTAGTTTTTGAACGGTCGACCCACGATGAAAAGCCGGTAGCCTATTTTCTCATCGGTCACCGTATCGTGCCTTTTAAAAAATCATAGTTTAACCGCTTACCTTCTTATTTCTTGAAGACAGGTCCTTCGGCTTAATTACTTTTCAAACAAAATGCTTCGTGCAAATCTGACAAGTTTCAATTTCAGTGCAATTAGTCTATTAGTCAGGGATTTCATTTCATGATCATCAATCACGTCCTGTACTTGTGGTTCCTTAATTGTGCGAACATAAGTAGCGAAAATTGAGGGGTCATGCATCGGAGCGTGGGTGAATCGGGCCCCTTTTTCCCCTGCAATTAAATGCCCATTTTTAACTGAAGTTCATTGTCCTATTACATCTATATTCTATAACTATCATTAGACCCATCATGTTTCTGTCAGAACTGAATGGGTGAGGCAAGTTCTCGAGTAAACAATAATTGCAAATTTCAAATAGAGTAGATAACACCTAGAACCAAACAAAAAAGTTCAAATTCAATATCCAATTTTGCGCAAGGCTTTGTACTTTAATTTGACTTATTTTAAACATTGCCACTTACTCACATTGGCATCAAAGAATCTCGACATAATATCCAAAAAGCTTGTTGTAAAAAAAAAAAAATGCTGTTAAATCATATACAAATAGGTTCAGATGATCGTGTTTTGATCTCCTCGTGTGGTATATATATTTTTTTGGAAAAATAAAACTTATGCTGGTATACTTGTAGAATATACGATTTACTGATAGCCACTATGGCATATGGCATATATCTGGTGACATTTAACTTCTAAGGGTTCATTTGAGTTTTAGTTGTTGTTATTGTTGATGTTTTTTCTCTTTACATCCACTACAAAACGTTCCCAAACAATATATCAGCAACTTAACAAGAAAATTAACCAACACCCCAACTTGAAGACGAACACTTGTGCTGGTAAGAAAACAACTACTGAAGCTCCAATTAGCAGACAATGATGAGCAGATATTTTTATCATTCGTTATTCATCATTTAGTGGAGCTTCAGTGTAAGTTATGGAAAACACAGAAGTTCATCCCATTAATCAGTTGTCGAAGGTGCGAATGAGTAGCGAGCTGCACCGATCAACAAAGGTTAGATTCAAAGCAGTCCTGGTGCAAGACCTGGAGAATGAAGAAAAGAGACTTCCTGTCTTCAAGACAAATGCCTTCGGATGATCTTGAATATCTTTTTTTACCGGATGAACCCTATGAAGTCATGAAGTCAGAACCGTGGCCGGAAACCTGATGGAAAGAGAAACGTTGTAGAAAACAGCAGCTATTAATTAAGACAACTTCATTGAATTGTCATACACTTCGTGTAAATTAAACTCATTTTCAAAGACTCATCAGACTTGCCGTTTTTAAATGTGAACCAGTTGCTTGAGATTCCTGTGCATAGGGGTTGGACTGGGGAGAACCTTAATTTACATGGAACGCCTAGCGAAAACCGCGCATGCATTATGCGCTAGAACCTGAGTCGTGCATGTCTTTACACGTTTTTGTTCATTGCACTGTCATTGACCCGAAACCGAAAGACAGCGGCGAGTATCAGCGACCTCAAGATACTACCAAGTGATATTTCGGAATTGTGAACATGGCTCCCCAAGTAAACATATTTGCGGGTTCATTAATCGTTTTGATGATGTTATTTTGTGGATATCCAGTACTCTTGCAATCCCATTACGTCGGTTTTAGCAAGGACAACTACGTCGCACAGAATGTTTCGATAAATTTGGATCGTTCCGTGTTTACCGTCAGTGAAAAGTTTCTCTCCGTTGCGATCGACTCTAACATTATGAGGCATCACTGGCCTCACGTGAATTTCACTTCCGAGAGATTGTTTAACCTTGCCAGGGGACTTTCTCCAGCATTTCTCCGCATTGGTGGAACGGCTGGGGATTTTCTGATCTATGATGATTCCCAAGGGCTCCAAAAGCCCAAGAATTTTAGTAATTTTACAATCACCCATCAAGATTTGGACAAGATTCACTTGTTATCCTCCAAAGCAGGTTGGGATGTCATGTTTGGGTTGAATGTGCTTCTAAGGACACAAGATGGCTCTTGGGATGCAAGCAACCCCAAAGAAATAATGCAATATGTTGCTGAACATGGCTATAATTTTGGATGGGAGCTTGGAAATGGTAAGAAATGCAAGTGGGCTACAGACAGTAGCAATGTGCTACAGACCCGGGGGAGGGGGGAACTACTCTGCAAATCTTTGGGTAGGGGTGAGCCACTGCAACACTGAGACCCCTTTCCTATTCTGGACCATGATCAGCTTGATTTTGCAACCCTATTCTAGACTAGGTATCAAAAATCCCTTCCATATGCCAGTCTAGCTATTTTTACATGAGGAAATTTTGTCACTATCGCACAGCCCTGTAGTCCAAAATTGTCACCTTCATGGATATGGTTGTATAATAATGCAATTGATTGTGAGTGCTCGTGCAAATTGTGTTATTGAAAGTCTTTTGTTGGAAAAGGATTGCCCAAAAGTGTACATGATTATCGTTTCCTGACAATGAATTTTTTTTTGACAAAAATGAAAATACATTTACAGCCAGTGATTGTCAAAGGAAGGTATTATTTATCTTTTGATGAATTTGAATGTTAATACATATGCAAGTGTTATTCTTGAATGCACTTCCTTACGTGCAAATGAAGGTCATGTTCATTGGTGTTAATGAGAGTATATTGACCATAGTGAAACAAATTTGGACTCAAATGAATGGATATTTTCTGTAAATGAACAGCAAAAGGTGTAAACCGATATTAACATCTATACCCTTTCTGAGTTTCAATTTCTATTATAGAACTCTGCATTAAGAACCCTGTTCTGGATTAATTTTTTTGATACCTGATTTTAGCCCAAAACTGTCAGATCTCTATACCCTATCCCAGACTAAAAAAAACCATACCCTTCACAGCAGCACATACCCATATAGATCATGTATGAGATTACCCACTTCTCCTTTCTGGGGCTACAGTTAGCCTTAATAGCATTATGAGAAACCTGGATGTGCTTGGGTTAGCATGTTTACAGTTAACTCTAAAGAATGGTAATGTTAACACAGTATACATGTGTACAAACACTTAAAAACAGTCAGAACTCTAGTTTGTAGATGTTGCAAACTGGTACAAAATAAAATGCACTTCACTATGGAACAAACTTCCTTTTCATTGTTAGAGTAACCCCCCATAAGTGACATGTGAAGCCTAGTTACATGTCGTTTGTTCCTCATGGCAGCTGGTCACTGACCACAAGAGGTCCAAATTTTTGAACCCTTTTTAGTAACCTTAAAGAGACTTTCAGCCACAGTATTTACAGTATCATGCTGACCAAAGGAGGACTTGATCTGAGTTAAATAGTATAAGTGGACTTGGACATAAGTAAGAAATAATTTTAGTTGACAATTAGATTTATAATTTATTCCCTCTTGATGTTATTTAGGTGATAGTTAATGAGGTCAAAGGCTGAATCAACTGTTACTTCATAGAGAACGAGGGCAAATAATCTGATTGTTTACATATAATTCTCACTGCAATTTCCTTTACATGACAATGATTTTCGATTATTAACATCAGCAAACCACCAATGTTCTTCTTTTAGACTTCTTAGGAATTTAAGTATCAATTTGTTTCTAAGTGTTCCTCCAAAACTTTGGAAAAACAAGTAAATGTCGCCATTTCATAGGCTACCTCCCGCCATTGCACACCAATGCCTGATAGTGTACATGTGCCGTAGCTTGCATCTTGTCAATCAGATTGCACTATTTGCATTAGTACATGAGTAGAATTTTAGGTTTGGTTAATTCAGTATTATCTCAACCTCATACTTATTTAATAATTATAATCTGCCAAAAATCCAATTGAAAATTTTCTAAACTTTCCTTAACTTTTAGTAAGTGAAAGAATGGACCCACATAGCAATATTTCACTCTTATTGCCTTTTTTTCACAGGGGTGGGGGCATAGTGTTACTGCACCTTTCAGTAATTTGCAAAGTTAAAAAAATGTGAGTCATTGAAAGGTGCTGTAAATGTACCATTCTATCTGTTTTACAGTGGGCAATACTTATTTTTGTTTGTTTTATTCTCCCTTTAGAACCAAACCATTTTATGGATCATTTTAATAAGTCAGTTTCTCCAGAGCAACTTGCTAAAGACTTTCAAACTTTAAGGTCTATTCTCCAAAGCAGTCCTCAGTTTGGACACTTTCTTGTTGGTCCTGATGTAACTAGAATTTTAAATCATCGCAAAGCTGCAACCTTCTTGGAGAGGTAATCCATAGCTAAATTCTACCTTTTCAATTTTCTTCTTTCTTCAGAACCAAATCTTTTTGTTGATTTCGGTAAGTCAGTTTCTCCAGAGGAACTTGCAGAAGACTTTCATACTTTAAGAGCAATTCTGCAGAGCAGCCCTCAATTTGGAAATTATCTTGTTGGCCCTGATGTAACAACAGTATCAAATCATGCCAAGTCAGCCAACTTTTTTGAGAGGTACAGTTTTTGTCAATTTAGGTTGATCGGCTTGATTCAAGTATTTTGTGTTTACGTGCATTGAGTTACAGTCTGTAATTGTATTTGACGTTGTCTCAGTGTTCAAGATTAGGGAAGGATCTCAAACCACCACCAGATTAGCTGCTTGACCATAATTTATGAAATTTCTCATGTGTTGATGATTGAGGCTCATGAGTGTCCAGGTAGAATTCCTTATTGACACCTTATGTTCAAACTGTACATGTATCTGGCTTGCTGTAACATGAAACCAGTATATGTATTGATGAGAAGGACAGAGTGTACAAGTGATTATAGAAACTGTAGGTGGAGTGATCCATATCGCTACAGCTTTTCAAGAACATTTTAGTGGTACAGTCTAGAAAACCCTATTGGTTAACTAAACATGCAATTACACAACATTACCAGTAATTCCATACCAATTAAGTACATTTTTTTTTCTTTCCTGACTAGCTTTGTTTCACATGCCAAGGATGTCATAGATGCAGTAACATGGCACCAGTAAGTTTCATTTTTTCCAGGATCAGGGAAAAGCTGGGGAATTTAATAACTGTTCAGGGAAATCCCAAATCAGACAAGAGTCAAGGAATTTGCCACAAGTTTAACTGAGCAGTGTTGTTGATTAAATGGTCAATAAAAATTGTGCATTGTAAGTACTGTTGTTAGCATAAATGGCTGTTTTCCATTTGTATGGGTCAGAATTTTCACTTTTTGCAATGGGATGTGTTGTGAAGAATATCCTCAGGGACTCCAAGTCAGCCGCATTCATTTTTTTTGATAAGGTGTCCACTTGAACTCAGATAGAAGCTGAGAACATAATTTGTTCTTAAGGCCTTAAGACCAGATGGGGAAATAGTTGGCTTGAAGTCTTGATGTAAAGATTAAGTACAAAAATATTCCTGTCTGACTGAACTTAACTCGATCAACGGACATTTTATCATACTACTTTTTCATTTTATCATACCACTCTTTGTCAGAAAAGGTGTCGATGAATATTCTGAATTCTGCACACCATTATTAAACTGGATATCATCATGGTCAGTGATGATGTGTAAGGCCAGAGATGACTTTTTCTAGACTGGCTTGTGTTACACCTTTTTGCCCTGTGCTTGTCAGTGAGGTTGTTTATTGTAAATGATTGTACATGTACAATTGTATTACATCTTTCAAATACAGAAATGCTCATAGCTGCATTTATTGTAGATGAGCAGCGCCCCTAACTCGGAGGCTAGAACTTTAAATGGGTATACTTATAGTATACTATAAAACATTTTATAGGTATTATGTTGATGGACGAACCTGCACTGAGAAAGATTTTTACAGCCCAGATGTCCTGGACTATTTCCTGCATGAAGTGAATGCAGCCAATGCTATACTGTCTAAGGTAGACCCAGGCTGTTCTCGATGGCTGGGTGAGACTAGCAGTGCTTATGGAGGAGGTGCACCTGGATTGTCTGACAGATATGTTGCAGGCTTCATGTAAGTTGATTAGTAACGATTAAAATACACACTCAGTTACATGGGAGAATTGTAATTTTGTAGGATGGCAACATAACGGGCTTCACCTTGAACATAAGATGTCCAACTACAAAAGTGTAGAAATTAATAAAAATAATAAAGTCTATACCAATCCGGAGGAGCCTGGACTGTTGGCAGTCTGTTTTTTTCTCGAAATGAGGCAGGACATTTCACACTATAAGAGATTGGGACGAGATGTGATTGGTCGTATCGCCCTTTTGTGTTGGTGTTCACGGCTAAACACTCGTCTGACCCTAATAGAAAATACCTCCCGGCAGTCTAGAGCAGCCAAGTGGCATACATCAAAGACGCATGAAGAGAATATAGTACTTTTTCTACTCCTTCCCTCTTCTCTGCCTGGATGGGGTGCTAGTCCACTGCAGATGAACCCCGGCAATTTTTTCAGGTTGTCCCAACAGTTTGCCCATAACTTCCTGACCAGGGTGAAGAGACGCGGCGTTAGAGTATAATGTAAGGCCCACGAACAGAACATAATGACCCCAGTCAGGGTTTGAGCCCCTTGACCACTTGATCCAAACTACATCACGCTAACTATTAGGCCATTACGTCTCTCATAAGAAGAGCCAACCTCCCAAGCAGACGCTTTTTTGAGATCGTCACGTAATCTTCCTCCCCCCACGTGAGGGAGGAAGATTGCGTGACGGGCCTAAAGAGCGTCTGCGTATGAGGCTAAAGAAGAACTAGAGGATGCAGAAAATATCCTGAAGGTCAGGAACTAATTATGCTGACACTATTTCAATGAATGATTATTACTGAGTGATTTACTTTTTCATTTTGTTTTGAAGGTGGCTGGACAAGTTAGGACTTGCAGCTCGGCTTAATCACGATGTTGTCATACGACAGACATTTGTGGCTGGAAATTATGCTTTACTAGATACTAATCTGGAGCCAAACCCAGTATGTACTTCGTTGACTTATAAAACTAGAGCTAGCAAATGAGTTACAATATATTGCCATTTTGTTAAACGAGAAAAGGCCTCAAGGGACTAGTTATTACACGTGGGTAGTCAATTGAAAACTTAAGCTACCATTATCAAGTGTTACATACAGCTGTAGCATTAGGTTCCGAACTGAGAAACTGATATTGTAACTGGAACGTACTGCAAAGTGTTGCTGATATTTCGTCTAGGACTACTGGCTTTCTTTGTTGTACAAGCGGCTTGTGGGAGTAAAAGTCTTGGATGTGAAAGGTGAAACAGAAGAGAACCGGACAACTCGAGTTTACGCCCATTGTTCAAGCAGGTATTGTACATGTATTGTATGTTTTGGTAGTTCTAAGGGAAGATACTCTTATCAAATACATTGCACTCTCTTAATGGAGCTTCAATTCAACCGAAAAAATATTACAATCCCACGTTGTTCGGTCCGGCTGGGACATAAGTCCATATGAGATGGTATATGGCCAACGAGGCGCATAGCGCCGAGTCGAGTTGGCTATAATCATCTCGTATCCAACAAGCACGAGTGGAATAATTGTTTTAAAAACACCCCCAAGAAATTTCGCGTACGCTTATCATATTTTTAGAGCATGGTATAATGGCTCATATAATTTATTTCTTTATTATTATAATAAATATAATAGCTCATATGACTCCAGATAAAGAAAAATACATCTAACTTTCTGAAAAGGTAATGACCATGCTAAAAGCTGAAAGCCGGTGTTTTGTTTAACTAGAAAGGGTTTTATTTTTTTACAATTGATTTACACATTTTATTTACAATACTAACATTACTTACAGTACAATAACAACATTGCTTACAAGGCTAAAACTACTTACAATACTGACATTGCCTGCTAATTAACAATACCACACTGCTCTTACAATATACCGTAACATACTTACGTGCAATTATACTTACTTTACTTGCGATGTTATCATTACTAAATATTAACGTACAATAGTATTTAAACAAAAATATATGAAATAAATCCACTGTCGTTATTTCTATGCATAAATTGCATGTCTACTTGTAAGGTAAATAAGTTGCATATCAATGTAATATTTCGCATGGTGTACATGTAGATGAAGTGTAACAATTGACGTAGTGGATGATAAAAGCCTTTGAACCTTTTTCAGACATTACCCAATGGGTTCTATCACGCTTCTTGTTCTTAATACTCACCCACGTGACCCAGTTGTCCTAAAACTCAGTGACGACCTCAAAGGAAAAGATGTTGATGAATACCTTTTAACTCCGGAGAACGGTGACCTCACGTCAAAGTAAGTACAATGATGTAAATGGAATTGAAACGCAACTCGCTGAACTCAGTTGCGTGAGATGTATTACTAGATTAGTTAAAGGAGCTACGTCACGCTTTCCGGATCTTGCCTGATTTTTTCCAACTTCGTCGTTTGTAATCCATGTTAATCTTCTCCATCGTTAACCATCCTTCTTTATTTGTGGTTTATTATTATCTCTTTGTCGTTTTCCTATCTTAGTAAACTGCTGTTTTCAGGTTTCCTTCAATTTAAAGGTAATTTTGTACGTGGCCAAAATAACTCAAAATACCGTGACTGAGCTCCTTTAATATAAAAGCAAGTGCATCATGTTTGCCATTTTTACTGACCATAAAATGTACCATCTGTTGAAAGTTGTCGGTCGAGTTCAAAGCTGATATTTGCATCTCACTATGACTGAGGTCAGTCCTAGGATCATATAAGAATCATTATGAATTATCCAGTTATTAACCTTCATTATTATATGGCAAGGTAGTCCTTAGGTTAATCCAAACTCCTGATTGGTTCTTTCTTGGTCGGGATTTTGCCGTACGGACCGTTGGTATAGAAACGGTCATCAGCCATGTATGTTTTTTGTTTCGAAAGCTGAAAAATTCATTAGCAAACATGGCCGCCCGATTGCCATTATAATAAACTACTTACTAACCTGCAGTAGCGAGCCCGAGCCGTACTGTAGAACATTGACTTTCGGTTTGTTTTGTACGGACCTCTCGGCGCTCGGTCCGTACTGCCCCGACCTCACGCCCGATTCGTAAGAGGTTAAAGTAGCACTAGAGGTTCTAGTGAAGCATTAAATGAAATGTCCAAGGCTTCTAAAATAGCAGATTCTACTCGTATACTAATGCTAATACTACAATCTGATTGGCTGAGCCATCGTACACTATCAGCCATTAGTGTGTGATGACTTAACGTCGTCTATGAAATGGCGACGTTTTCTGGTTTTTCCGAATTTTCGGAGGAACGTTTAGAAACATATAGATAATAAAATTGCTAAAAAGACTCGAAAAAGGACCCTCACGAGTTGTTGACGTTAAATTCTCGAAATTGCTAAAGAAAATGATGCGCAAGTACTTATCTGCAAATTTTAAACGACAATTCAGTACGCGCGATTTTACATACTGGTAAACTGGAAGCCGTTTAATACAACGTAGAGAAATAAGTGGAAATTGTCATTTAATGGAAATGTCTGTTAGAATTCTACTAAAACAATTTGATTCTTCGTTTTCCATTTCTATGTGTTGATAGTTGATGAGGCCGAACGAATAATCTAATTGTTAATCAATGGCGTGCATCGCGTATCATACCAAACGTCTAGCGAGTTCTCTATTAACTGTCTATTGTATCACTTCCGCCGGCAAGCACTCTGAGAGATTTGGAGCACTGAAGAACCTTTAGAAACATGCCAAAAGATGGCTCATACTTAACGCTAAGTTGATAAGTTGATAATGTGAGGCAGCGTGGCCGAGTGGTTAGGGCGCCGGAATTGAAATCCAGAGGTCGCGGGTTCAAGTCCCCCTCTGATCATTATGCTGGAGTTGTTTCTCGGTAAACCCTCGTTTATCTCCGCGGTCATGCTTGTAAATAACCAACTGGTCTACCTACCGTCAGTTGGGATTTTTTTTTTTTTCTTTCAACTTAAGTGGCATGGCTGTGAACCAGCTAGCTGTAGCTAA
>Ga0126338_10003309_pt1 | contig 11282 bp, 8 predicted proteins | sample OrbCmetagenome_2_FD_92529 | JGI IMG/M metagenome (GOLD analysis project Ga0126338, IMG submission 92529) | Coral microbial communities from Petempiche,Puerto Morelos, Mexico - Orbicella C C metagenome | ecosystem: Host-associated > Invertebrates > Cnidaria > Coral | place: Petempiche,Puerto...
ACTTCTACCATTGGTATAAATTAGTTTACTTTTCGCACAAATATTTTTTAACTTGAAAATGGTGCCAGGATGACACCGAAACGTCGTTGCTCAGTTTTTTCGCTAATCTTTATTGTTAACTGTTTTCAATTAGGATATTTTTAATCTCGGTAAGGAAGATTTATGCACGAAACAATCCGATGCGTACGTTTGACTAGCTGTCAAGCATGTTCTGTTGCATACCAAAGCAGTCGGATCCATTGTAGCGGTATCCTGGTTGACACACGCATTGGAAGCTGCCATATGTGTTGTTACACGTTGAAGTTCCATTACAGTCATCTGTCCCAGTTAAGCACTCGTCCCAATCTTTAACATAGAATGAAACAGCAAACAAATGGTTGGTGCTTGAAGAACAATTAGAAAGTAATTAATAGAAATACACGCCCTGATAAAGCAGGAAGCAAAGTGTAAGTTCTGGAATAAAATATATATAATTTTCGGCCGTGTTTCATTGAAATCAATCGATTTAGGTTCGTTGGGCTTTCAGTATTCTGCGGGGAAAGACTTTTCGGTTGGATCGGTTGGACTTTAAAAACTGACATCAAGGAGCTGATTTGGTTGAACTGTTCCAGAAAAACATTTCCGACCATATTCGCTTTAATTTAGGGGTTAATAAATGTTTAAAAAACGGTTGTTAGAAACAAACTAAAGAAAATTAAATGAATGATAATTTTCACTGCACAAAATGTCAGTGGCAACATTTCGGATACCTTGACAATATGTTCCATTTCCAGCGAAGCCGGGAGTGCAGTTGCAATAAAACGAACCATTGGTGTTCGTACATTCAGCGACATCATGGCAATTGTGAGTTCCCATCGAGCATTCGTTGTTATCTAAAACCCAGTCACATATACAGGGTAACATTAAGATTTCAGTCCTAATGAAGAATTAGACAATAGCATGTAGTGCAGGAACAAAATAACTAAGAAGGAAATAATATAAACGCTTGCCAGTAAAACTTGTACAACTGCTTGTGAAATGCCAAGTAATGAAAGTTTTATTAATTCCGTCTTCCTTGTCAGTAAAAAAGGCGTTTAGTCTTCCAGACATCTCTCCGGAATCGTTTTCGCTGAGTAAATAAATGGCTTGCGAGTGCACTTTGCATTCCTTAAGGTCGGTCAACTAATGTGTGTTCTTTCTCATCTATTTCTTTTCTATTTCTTGTCTTTTTTTTAGGTTCATGAAATTGGTAAAATGATAAAATTAAAGACATTTACGGAAGTTTCTAACCTGAGCAACGGAAACCGTCTCCAGAAAATCCTGGAGAACAAGTGCAATAGAAGGATCCTTTATTGTTGAAGCAATCCGCGCCCCAGCTGCAGTTATGTGTTCCTGTTTCACATTCGTTGATATCTGAAACATAAAGTTCGAGGGTTATTTGAACGGAAAAACCTGGACTATTTTTTACGTGATCTCTTGAAAATTAAGCCACATATCACTTATTATATCGAACTTGAAACACTCTTTTCTCAGTCAGTTAATAAATTCAAGCCGCCTGTCAGTTTTCAGGAATGATTTTGAAGTTAATATATTAAAAAAAAAATGATTTGCAGACAGTTTTTGCGACTAATTTGTCAATTGCCGAATAAAATAAAACTGTTCTTTGCGGTCTGTTAGCTGTCAGTGTATATATAAATAGATAGAAAAGATCTACGTTCAAGATCTACCTAATTTCTTTTGTTCTTACAAATCATTTTTCTTACAAATGAATGTTAGGTATACCTTAGTACTTAATTGACTCTAGGCAGTCTTAAGCTTACCTGTGCAACTGACACCATCACCAGAGTAGCCAACCAAACAGGTGCAATTAAACGATCCATCGGTATTGGTACAGAAGGAATCTGCATGACAGTTATCCATCTCAACTTCACATTCATCAGTATCTAAAGGAATATGAGCAAACGGAAAACACATTGCAGTTTCATTCATGCATGTTCATACAAAGTGCTGTGGCAACAAAGTCTACACTGAGGTGCCTCACCAGTACAGTTATATCCTGTGCCATGATAACCAGGATTACAACGACAAGTGAACGATCCTTTTGTGTTGGTACAAGTAGCATGTTCATCGCAGCTATGGGTGCCCAGGCTGCACTCGTCCACGTCTATGGAGATAAAAACAAAACTTATGGTCATATTTCGGACGAAAACGTCTTTTACAATGTAAGTCATCTCATCGAAAGCTCGGTTGATTTCGTTGAATTGTCCCAGTGGAACACTAGTAGTTTCTTTCTGTTTTGTTTGACACTCAGTTTCTGTTTCAATCGAGCTCCAGTCAAGCCAGCTGAATGGTGTATATCAGAAGAAAGCTTGAAACGTATCGCGTCACTCAATTTCTTTCTAGTACACAAAACTCTTCCAGTTAAAAGTGATAACAACCTTAGTCTATAAGCTTATCTTACGCATCTCATCTTATTTGATGTGGTCACCTCTTATCTCATCACGTCTTTTCACATTGGGCTTATCTTATGCTCTTTTAATCCTTTCTTCTATATCAGATAATCTAATTTTTTCACTTAATAATTACTGAAGCAGAATTGTTTGTGAAAAGCAGTGTGGTCAGTTTTGCTACACAAGGATAGCAAACAGCCTTAAATACAACATGAGCATTACGAGACGGTCTCGTAAACAAACACCAAACTACAAAACAAAATAAACGGAGAAGGTCTATTAGCTAACAGCAGGGAAACGAACTTAATAAGTTTACTTCTCTTGTATTGTCACTGAAAAGCCCCATCAGGGGAGTGTCAATAAACTATTGATTTGATTTGAATCAATTTGCAAAGTATTTTGTGCAACTTTGATGAGTTCTTGTTACCTGTGCAGTTGACTCCATCGCCGGTATAACCCACTTGGCACGCGCAATAAAACGAGCCATTTGTATTGGTGCAGATACCATCTACATGACAATTATGTGAATCATCTGAGCATTCATCGATATCTGACAAAAGTACAGTAAAGTTCATAAAAGTCATCAATATTCTGATCCCTTTTCACCATCATAGATAACGCATACTGGCAGAGAAAAGTCACCATCTTCTCAACGCGTCATCAATAAGAAAGAGCTAATAGTAAGCGAAATAAAACGGTTTTGATAAATCATGTAAAAGTTAGCTAAATGGGCCATTGAAGACGTCTAAAAGCAGTGACAAATTAATTAAATCAAATAAAGTATGTAATTCAAAATATACTTTAAAAATAATTATTTAGTGCCTGGTTTGAATGGATGATTAGGGGAGATTTTTTAGTTTTTGTTGCCCGAAACTAACCTTCACATCGAACACCATCTCCAGAGTAACCAGTGTTGCAGGTGCACTGAAAAGATCCTTTAGTGTTGTTACAATGGGCATTAACATCACAGTTATCCGTATTAGTTTCACACTCGTCAATATCTAATGGGAAATAAGTCAACATTATTTTTGGCACAATAGTTGGTTTATAATAGTTCAAAATAGCAACTAACGCTTCTTTTTAGTCATATGTAAGAGTTTTTTTTCTTCAAGTTGAACTCCATTTATAGAAATTAACGAGCCTTATATGTAGTCCTTACTATAGATTCAAGGTAAGGTATCGCAATATCGCAGGACTTCAACTTACCTAAACACACAACTCCGTCTCCAGAATATCCCAAGTGACACGTGCAGTAAAACGATCCCTTTGTGTTTGTACAGTTAGCATCGTAATGGCAGTTATGCGCGTAATGTGAATGGTTGGCTGAGAGTTCCTGGGGCAAGCACTCGTCGATGTCTGAGAATTTAATAGGAAGACTGTTGTTGGGACATATACATGAGACCTTGCAATAAATTCAAGATTTTCATTGCACTATCATCGAAAACAAATGAGGGCATCAGGACAAATTAACCTATTCGTAGTAGAGCGGCTTCCAACTGAGTGTCGTAAACACAAAACCAAAGAAGTCATTTAACCAATCGCGATATCTACAGACAATCCAGTGTATCCATCAAACGTCAGAGCAATACATGTAGTCGACCAAAAGCACGGGAAGACGTGTGTGGGGCGAGTCACGCTTGTTTTTGGATGAGAAGGTGCCGTGAGTTTTTTTTTATGCCAACGCAATCGCTTAGCGAGGTAGTGACAAACCAAAACAAATGCGACACAAGTGAAAACTGCGTTATGTTAAAGTAACTCATCACTAATAACTTTCTAATAAAGATCTGAAAATAACACGTATAATAAATGGCTTCCTTTGTGGGAGCCATAATTAGCCTTCTGTTGACGAATCATCCAAAATAATTAGTATGCACATGGTACCTTAATAAGAGCATAATGCTATCACGTGCTTGAAATAAGAATTCAATTTTACTGTCTTAAAACAGGTAGAAATATAAATTTACCTCGGTCCCTCTATCTCACACAGTTTGTCATGGTTGGTGATTTACGAAACTAATGCGTTTACGATTCTTAAATGCCTGAAATACTAGTTCTTTAACACATTTCTGGTCAACTATCGGTAGTTATTTTAAAAAAATTCCCCTTGCTTTCAATATCGCAGACTCGCAGTGATATCTTTTCGATAAATGAAAATTTCATTCAACAGCTATCCGCCAAGTTTATTTGTCCAGATGACATGGGTGGCATAGCTTGGTAACCAAGCTTAGAAGTGTAATTTTCAACGCATAGTCCACATAGAGCAGTGAATATATCTTTATAAGGTGAGCATCCGACCAATCAGAATGTCCCATTCTTGAATTTACCTTTAGAAATTTATAATCTTACCTTCACAAATCACTCCATCTCCAGAGTACCCCGTATGACACGTGCAGTAGAATGATCCCTTTGTGTTCGTGCAGTTGGCATCCACGTGACAGTTGTCTGTATTTGTGCCACATTCATCAATATCTAAACAAAGAAGAAACATAACTTTGGAAAATGACACGAACAGGAAAGGTAACAAAAAGTAATCAACGCAGTCAAACAATGGATTAGCTTAACCATTGTAAGGTAATGCAAATACAGTATAACTAGTAATTAAATGGTACGGATATTTGTATTGTCTACCTAGCAGTCTACAATCTTCAGTTAACTTACCGGTACACAAGACTCCATCTCCGCTATATCCCACGAGACATGTGCAATAAAATGAGCCTTTTGAGTTGGTGCAGGTAGAATCATCATGGCAATTATGGGCCAAATATTTATAGGCATCACTGATTCCATCAGGTTCGCATTCGTTCACGTCTGTGAGGACCCCAAAAAAGAAAAGTGTCAGGTAAGAAAAGCCAAATTAATATTATCCTTCAAAGAGTGATGTATACAATGGCTTACCAACGCAGTTAACTCCATTTCCAGAATACCCATTGAGACAAGTGCAGTAGAATGAACCCTTTGTGTTTGTGCAGTTGGAGTCGTCATGACAATCATTCGCGTAATATGTATGATTGACAGATAAGGTATCCGGTGCACATTCATTGATATCTAAAAAACAAACGAAGAAGAGTATTAAATCAGTAATTCGATTAGTGTAACTTCCCCTGAGTTCCACTTTTCACAGATCTACTTTTTTGACTTGCGAGAAAATTCATCGTCTACACTCCGTCAAAAAGGCAGACAGATATGACATGTCACTTCATGAGCAAGCATCAGGAGAATACTTTTGTAGCTCCTCACCTACACACATGACACCATCTCCAGAGTATCCCGTATGACAGGTGCAGAAGAATGATCCTTTGGTGTTGGTGCAGTTGGCATCAACGTGGCAGTTATCCGTGTTTGTCTGGCACTCCTCAATATCTTGGGAAAACAACAGACGCAGATTCATTATTATTTTATCAATTGCATAATTTCTTGGTCTTGAAGTATTGAAAGAAACTTCGAACATGAAATAAAAAAATCAAAAAATATATATATCACAATGGCAAGCGACATGGAAAAAAGATAATGAAACTGAAGATGTTATTCTTATAATTAGGCCAGGCTAAATTTGTTAAATGGATAAAATTAAATGTTTATATTATAGGAGATGACCTCACACCCTCGTCCGACAGACTGGCTGACATTGATTACCTCAGCGTTTAATACGTTAATTAAACAAAAGCAGTTTAAACTATTTTAGTTTCTTTTAGTTAGTTATGTGGTTTTGCACTTCAGCTGATCCTCACCAAGGCACGTGACCCCGTTTCCAGAATACCCGTTCAGACATGTGCAGTAAAATGATCCCTTAGTGTTGGTACAGTTAGCATCATCGTGGCAATAGTGAGCAAGATGTTTGTATTCCTCGGATATTTCACTTGGGTAACATTCGTTTACATCTGATGAAAGGGAAAAAATGAGAATGGGTCACCTTTTATAAAACTTAGTTAACTGAAACAGAACTTAAGAAATGTATTTCAGAGGTCAGTTTCCAGATAAGTTATTCTAATTCCTTAACCTTGACAAATCACTCCATCGCCAGAATATCCCGTATGGCATGTACAGTAGAATGAGCCGTTTGTGTTGGTACAGTTAGCATCAGTATGGCAGTTGTGCGCGTAGTGACTGTGGATTGACGCAAGGTCGTCCGATCGGCATTCGTTGATATCTGCAATTTGATTATAGTAGCTGGTTAGTAATTCACTGTGCATCTAACTTAGTGCGCGTAATTTCGCGTTCACGTTATAACTTAGTTTGCTAATGAGATAAATGGCCGTTTACTTATTAATGTGCATAATAACCTATCTTCCATCACGTGTGTGCCTTGACGATACAGCCAATCAGAAAATAAATAAAGCAGTGGAATATTCGGGAAGAGTCCCACAGGTAGTATTCAGTGTCGTGTTCCCTACGTTCTTCACAGGGGCAACGGAATTCTGCCCCTCAAAAAACCCCTGAAATACACGAATGCGTCAGTCATTTTTCAATTAGCTCAGTTTGAATTTTCCAAGAAGCTTAAACATGAAGAAAAGCATAACTTTCTCTTAAATTAATCTTTCTTAAGTGGAAATTACACGAAAAAAACATGATTTTCCGACACGCTATCGAATTTATTATGAATCAACACAACCCAAGAACAAAATATCCCATACAAAACAAACATTCAGCGACAAGAAATCTGAATGACGTTCCCCCGTCAGACGATGTCTGGCGGACAGAGAATTTTGAGGAAAGGTTACTCAGCATACAGTGTACTTTAAATTCTACTCATAAATCAGTCGGGAACAGTCTCTGGAGAGGTTCATATCATCATTATTCACAGAGGAATCATAACAGATTAACAGGTGGTTTGTGAACTCCTTTATTATCTTTACACAATTATAGTACTTTTTGAAAACATCATCAAGGCGATCAGTTGAACATTGGTAATCACTTACCGACGCAAGTGACTCCATCTCCAGAGAATCCAGTCTTGCACGTGCAATAAAATGAACCTTTGGTATTCGTGCAGTTTGCATCAGCGTGGCAATTGTGAGCAAGATGTTTGTAGTCATCAGATATGCTAGCAGGAGAGCATTCATCGATATCTGAAAATCAATCAAAAGATAAATATAAAACGCTTACATAGGCTGGCTGCCAGACAAGGAAAGTGAAATGAAATGTCAAAAAAGCTTTTCACCTTCACAGGTAACTCCATCCCCTGAATACCCAACTAAACAGCCGCAATAGTACGACCCTTTGGTGTTGGTGCAATTTGCATCGTCGTGGCAGATGTGAGCCAGGTGCTGATATTCAGATGACAAACCAGAAGGAAAACACTCGTTTATATCTAAGTGATAAAATAACACATAATGAAATACACTGTACTAAAGAAACAATCTTTAGTGTATACAGTACCGAGTTCACAAATGACTGACCATATTTTAAGTATTTGGTCAGCCATATTACCGATATTTTGTCAAGACGAAACCTCAGTGTCATCTGTTGGGACGCTTTCATTCAAGCTTGTTCAGCTGACTTCTATATTAAAACTGTTAGATTCAGCGACATTAACGAAAAACGAACGCCTTGCAAAATGATACTGACGCTTTAGTGTCTCAGCTTCTAATGTCTTACAGTACATGCACGCACCTTCACAGATAACGCCATCTCCAGAGTATCCCGTATGACACGTGCAATAAAACGAGCCTTTGGTGTTGGAGCAGTTGGCATCAGGATGACAGTTATGAGCAAGATGTGAATAACGATCAGATATGCTTCCTGGCGAGCATTCGTCTATATCTGAAAATTAATTGGGAGGAGGGCTGTTAAAATATTCTGCATGTAAGGAATATAATTAATTTATAATAGCTACAAGCATTTCTGATGCTATCAAAAGCATGCTGATTGTTACAAACTTTCTTAACGGCCACTTCCACTTAGACAAAACAAAGTTGTTAATTAACTTCAAGTTGATAATTAATGACAATTTCTTTTGAATTTTGTCCTTTCACTCGTCTGCGGGGAGAGGCTTTTTCGTACAACAACAACAACAACAATGCTTTATTTACTCTAGACACATTTGCAAAGAAAATTACAATAACTTAGGGAAAAGATATGTGCTTAAAGTCGAGCCAGGGGATAAATGAACCTTGCGGGTTCCGAGTTATGTAGAAATCTTGAATTTTATGCAGTACGGTCTTATAACGTGAACAAACAAAGAAGGTTTATATTGCTTACTAACTGGATACCTGCCTGAGTAGCCTTCGTGCGAACTTCTTTGTTTCCTTTCACGTGTAAAAGGAACTTGAAATAGAAGACGTCTGTACGCAGGCTACCCCCTGTGTAACCTGTACCTACCTAGTCCATTTAGGTTACTACTTGCGAAAAGCACTGCAAACCTTGTATACGGCAAAGATTAATCTTCTACTGATTTTCATTACAGCAGTTAAAAATATATTTGTTGATAGTTGAAGCATAGCGAGGTGTCAGATTAGTTGTCTTAGATAATACGACTGTTGTCTGAATCGCTTAGATTCCAAACAACTGTTTTCACAAGATACTTATGGAGGGAAAGTTTCAACACATACCTACACAGCCAACCCCATCTCCTGAGTAACCAGTCAAACAAGTGCAGTAGAAAGAACCCTTCGTGTTAGAGCAGTTGGAATCAGCATGGCAGTTATGGGTCCCAACAACACACTCGTTAATATCTACAATAGAAACAGAAACTTCTTGTGACAACCAGTACGAAAGGTAAATGTGTCATATCACGAAGTACCGTCATACCTTCAGCCGCCGATAGATGTAGAAAATGTAAGATAAAAGCAACTTCGAAAAACCTTTTGCAAACTTAAAATATAAGGATAGGGAGGAAATGATAACACAGTCAGAAAACGTACCATAATGATGTGCTGAACGTACATTGACAGCCAACCAAAAGGTGACAGACCAGGAATGGCATTAAGGCTGATCATGACATTGCTTCAATTTTATTTTCCCGTTTTAACACTCTTGTACTTATAATTAGTATTTTTGCAATTCATTTTGTTAGTTTATTAATATTCGTCTGTCACCTTCTGGTTAGCCCTGTGTCCTGATTAGGCAAATCATCATTTTGCTATATGTTTGCTAATGGTCTTGTAATCACAGCCGAAAAAATGGTGTTTACTCAGTTCTGTGTCACTTCAGTATGCTTATACAGATTCCTCGGAGTTGTTGTTATTTTTCCTGTAGTTTTTAACCGTTTTGCATTGAATTTTCTCACCCATGTAAATGTATATTAATGCCTTGGGTTGCAATCTCGATACATTCATTTCTTACATATACCATAATAGCCGGAATAATAGACAAATTAGTTTCCTTGTAATCTTTGTAACAATTTATGAATAATTCTATCATTAGGTGATAACGGAAGGGTAAGAATTACAACCGAGCAGGTGATAGTTTGTCGCCAAATAAACTTTTTATTCCATATGAGTACTTTACCAACAAATTAAGTCTTTTCATGTATTATTTATTAACGCAACTGATGCTCGAGGTTTTGGTCTGGGATATTAGTAGACCTTTCCCGCATTCAACTTCAGTGCTAATAACGAACCAGAGCGTGGTTGGGGTGCACATTTTCATACATTTGTTGTATTTTTGTCAGCCTTGACCTCGACTCGTCACCCTGTTTGTTGGAAAGCGGGAAAGGTTTATTATTCCCCGCGTCGTATAAACAAATACGTGTACCTCAGTGACAATGTAGACATCAAAAGCTAGTCATTGTTATCACATCCAATCATGATCTTAAAATCAGAGCTGACCGAGTAAGTACAAGGGCGCTTCAAATTTAGCCAAAAATTCCAAAAATTCGAAACGGAGAAATTGGTACGGAAATTTCCTGGGAAGGTTTCCAGAAAATCTGGAAATTTGTTGAATTTCTGAAAAGCGAACCATTCAACCGAAATTCCGTAAATTCTGGGAGGAAAATAAAATGGAACGGTAATTACTGCACGGAATTTTCGAAAATTTGGGTATACCTCGCGCCGGTTTATCCTAATTACCGAAAATTCCTGGAAATGATGTTCCAATCGTCACTGGAAATTTCCGGAAATTCAAAATAGAACTGTTCATCGAATGGAAGGCGCCAAAAGTGTTGTAGCTTTAGCAGGATTCTTTGAAAACCCTTGTATTTATATAGAGCATTCACTTGATATAACTACCTGAACAAAGCACTCCATCTCCAGAGTATCCCGTGTGACAAGTGCAGTAAAACGAGCCTTTGGTGTTGGTACAGTTGGCGTCGACATGACAGTTGTCAGTTTGGGTGTGGCATTCTTTAATGTCTGCAATAAATACGGTTATCATGGGAAAAACTAAACTATGGCACAACTATTAGAGAATAAAAACATCATTAGAATGGTTAGTATATTAGCTATTAAATGACTTCAGATATCCCTAATAATATATGCTATCTAATGGTTATGGATCAGGAGTTAGTACGTTAAAAGGTATTTGCTTAGTCTCGCATTTCTTACGTACCAATACAAGTGACTCCATCTCCAGAGTATCCCGTATGACACGTGCAATAGAAAGAACCCTTGGTGTTGGTGCAGTTGGCGTCGTCATGGCAATTGTGTGCTAGATGTGCATATCGTGAGGATATTTGTGCCGGGTAACATTCATTTACATCTGTAACAGAAACGAACACGTAACGTTGACGGTCGTCATCAACCAATAGTTCAAAGTGCGTTAGTCTCTTGTAAACTGCTGCCTCAACTATGCCTCAATAACACAGAGAAAACAATATTTCTATTTAACAATGCTGACACTTTTATTTGTAAAAAACTAGGTTACTTTACATATGAAGCACTACAAATAAGAGAACTTTGTAACCCTAGAACTTAAAAT
>Ga0126338_10003311_pt1 | contig 11279 bp, 8 predicted proteins | sample OrbCmetagenome_2_FD_92529 | JGI IMG/M metagenome (GOLD analysis project Ga0126338, IMG submission 92529) | Coral microbial communities from Petempiche,Puerto Morelos, Mexico - Orbicella C C metagenome | ecosystem: Host-associated > Invertebrates > Cnidaria > Coral | place: Petempiche,Puerto...
AAAAAAAGCACTTTCCGTTAGGATTTGACAGAAATAAAGTTCACCATTATTTTAAGCACGTTTGAAACTACAAATTGGGGTAATAAAAGAGAATACGAAAATTTCGTTTCAGTGGCACTTTAATGTCACTTAGCTTGCATGTCACGCTCACACGCTTTCTTGTTTTGCGTTCTTCCCCTCAGATTTTCGAGCAAGCTCGCATGTCACGCTCAGAGTCACGTTTGCATCCTTACTTGTTTTGCATTCTTCCCCATGGATTTTTGAGGAAAAGAGAAACTACTAGCAGGCTAGTCCATTACATGACAAGCTTTTAATATAACCACCTGCAGCAGGGACATGTCTCTATATATTAATTAAACAGTTTTTGTTTTTGTTTTTGTTTTTTCATCATAATTTATCCACAAAAATTGTTCACTGACCTCAGCTTCGGGGCCAAAAAAATCATCCAGTTCCTTGTGCAGGTCTGTGTCATCCTCCAGCATGATATCATCCAATGATCCACTGCTTCGACCATGAAGTAAGCTTATTGGCTCTGAAGGGTGATAAACATATATCTTATAAGATGTTTTGGTGTGTAGTATCACTGTATATTTTATGAGCTGTGCCATATTTTGATGAGCCCGTAGGGCGAGTCAAAATGCAAACAACAAGTAAAGATATAAAGTGATGCCACACACCAAAACATCTAATAAGAGATTTGTTATCCAACTGCTGTAGTCAATAAATTTATCAATGAAAGAGGGAGAGTGACAGTTTTGTGTGCACACACTGACCTGTATGGCAAACAGGTTTACTACTGTACAAGTAACTGTACAATATTGCTGTATATTTGTACTGTTATTTGGACGGCATTTGCTGCAGTTGGATACTAAAATCATGTATAATGCAAAACAAATTATATTTTAAAGTTTCTGTCCACTTAAATTACATGCTGAACTTGACATAGTCTACAGTAACCTTGTTCCCAGCCCTGTCTGTCTTTTTCCTGCCCACTGGAGTAGGGGAAAGAGAGAGACCCTGGGAACAAGGTTGAGTCAACAGCAGCGGATTCTAAATGTAGCTGGCACATGAATGAAAAAGGCAAAAAATTTATAATATTACATATACTGGTAACCGGTTAAATATATACTGTAAATGGCAACATTGGGTAAATGGGTAACTTTTCTTTGTCAAACATCCTGGATATGCCTGGCTTTCATTAATTTAAAAGTTCTAAATTCTTTGCATGTTTGTCGGAATGTTTGTTTCTTGCTCCACAGCGCACCTGTCCCTGAGTTACTTGTGACTAAAACCCTATTGGGTGACCACTATTTACAAATTTGCTCTCAAGTGCAATAAAACTCATGAAATTTTAAGCCACATAAAAGTTGAATACCTTCTGTCTTGCCATGTTGTATGTAGTAGTTCATTTGTTCAAGAAATGCATCTTCATACACTTGTTGTTTCTCTATAGAGGCCTGTCTCTCCAGTTGCTGAAGTTTGACATCATTTCTTTCTCTTGCTGATTGAAGTTCCTCTGAAAGAATAATCAAATGCAGTTTGTTAAATAAAATATAAACTTGAAGTCAGGTTGAAATGTAACTCTTACAGGTGTACTAACAGCCATTAGCAGAATTCTACTAGAACACTAATGAAAATGTTGCAATCTGATTTGATGAGTGATCGTACACTACCAGATGGCCTGTCAGATGGCATGTCTAATTAGTAATACTAACTAAACCACACATTGTAAAACACGACAACACTGTGCAGTGTTGAGCAACAACTGAACAGCTGTGTCTTGTTGGCTTTTAGCTACTGCACATATAGTCAGAGTATGTAGCAGTGGCAACCATGGAATATGAATTAAAGTACTTCAGAATTGCAGTTGAATCTCTCTAAAAAAAGAAAGGCCACCTGCTTGGAGTCAGAATTAACTGGGTTAGATATTGTTACAAAAAGTGGTTGTTGTAGAGAGTTGGAATAAAAAGTCGGACAAGCAAAGAAACCTGGCCATTGTGGAGAGGTACATGTATGTGGCTATCGTGGGAGGTACTTTAATTTGACTGTGTACACCATGTACTACAGGGTGTTCTCCTACCTTTCAAGGCATCTAAGTCATCCCTGAAAAATGGAATTAGGATGCATTACCGGACAGGTCAAAAGCTCATTACAACAATGAAGATTCTCCAAATAAAATAATTTTAAAGTGTATAATTATTAGTAATATTTACTTCTTACTAACTGTGTTTGAGGTCTGTACTTTAAGTTGCAGACATTTTACCCCTTGATTTAATATTGGCCCAGTGGCAGAGTATGATTGTGTAAATTCTGTTTTGACAATTCACCTTCAGCAGGGAAATACATGTACATGTATACTGTAGCCATAGCCCGTGCAGTGAAAGACTGAGTTTCATTGTACAGTATTTCCCTTTTTACAATAACTGCAGAAATTCTCGCGCATCCATTGGCTAAGTTTTATTGTCAATAAGAGGACAAACACATGAACTTAAAATTTACGCAATGTATTGTAAAAAACAAATTGATGTCAGTTTTTCACCCGTCTGTTCTGTTATAGACAATGAATTTCGTCATAATATTGTCAAAGTAGTTTGCAGATCCACTCGTCTATAGCCTCGTGGATCCACAGCTACGTTGAGAATGTTATGATGAAATTCATGATCAGTAAGTCAGGACAGACGCATGAAAAACTGACGTCAATTTGTTAAACTGACAGCATATTGTTAGACTTACTCTCTGTTATGTCTAAGCATGTTAAGCTTCAGGCCTTGAGCAGTTTTTCTTCTTTCCAAGTCCAGCTGTTCGCAAACTTCTTCCAAATCCACAAACAAGTTGTCTAAAACTTCTATCTGACCTCCAAAGGCATCTATAGAAACAAACAAAAAAAATAATAATAAAACAATTACATTTCAAAAACCACCCTTCAGATTAAGCTAGGCAACTTATGAAATAATAGCCTGATATTGAAACAAAACATAAATGATGCTGCAAGTAAAATCTCATGGATGGGCACTGAGTATCCCTGTTTTGAATCACTACATGAATGTATGGGCTTATTGCAATTTTAAAGAAGATCAATTTAAAACTTGCCCATGTAATATTATTAAGGTGTTAACTAAAGGTTACTTATTAATAAGGAGGCAGTGTGGTCAAGTGGTTAGGCCGCTAGGTTTGAAATCTGGAGGTCATGGGTTGAAATCCCATTCTGGCCACTAAGCTCAGGGCAGGAATTGTTTCTCAGTAGAATGTACATGTGTAGTTCAACTCCTCAGCCATACTTGTAAATTAGCCAACTAGTCTGCCTCAACCCAGTTATATTATTATAGGTTTATTTGAAATATTTGTTTCTTTCAGTTTGCAGTGTCTGATCTAGAGCGTGCCATTGCGGGATTGGTGCAGTTCGATAGAAGATGTCCCCCAAATATTCGTCACGTGGGTCATTTTGGCGCAGCAAACATCTGCAGCTACTGACGTGTAATTTTCCTTCGTTTCCTAAGTTTTTCGAAACCTTTGTGTGATTTAAAGTTTCATAGAATTGACAATATAAAACAGTGTGCGCTTTATGAATGTTTACAACACGGACAAATAAAAATGGCTACCAGAGGCTGAGATGAAATTCCTGGGAACAAGTAGAATAATTCTTATAGGGGGGTCAATTTATAAAAAATGCACATGCTCATTGCGAACCCCTTACTTTTCACGTTTGATTGATGAAACGTGACGTGTTATTTCAGTTGTTTTCTTTGTCGTTCTGCTATATTATTGTCATGTCAAAGCAGAAAAGAATATTATCATTCTTTGGTTGAGAAAACAAAAGAGAAGAACACAGACTGCAAACGGAAACCAGCAGAATCGACGACGTTGAGGAAGATAAATTGAGTGATACTGATGAAAGTGAACCTTTTGCTGAACTGAAAGCCAAAGCACGAAGGAGAAATTTTCAATCTACATGTACACGTACCTGGTTGGAAAAATTCAAGTGGTTGCGATACAAAAAACAGCGTGTCCCCAAAAAACTGGAATGTCCCCTAGAAAATTGTTGGCTGGGACAGAATGTTCCCCCAAAGTGAAATCCTAGATCAGACACTGGTTTGATTGACATTCCTGTATCTAAGTGCATTGACCACCATTTCAATTTAGTTTGGCCAAGGTAAAAGCATAGGTCAGAATCACATTACAACTTAATTGTATTTATAATATATATATTGTGCAGTTCCAGAAAATTATCCATACCAGTCCCCCACAGAAGGGATTTTTTTTTTTCTAACACCTCCCCACCTCCCTGGAAATTCATTTAAATTTTTTGGTCTTCCAGAACCCCCCATCCCCCAGGAAATTGCAATCCCTTCTGTGGGGGGAGTATGGATATTTTCTGAAACAGCACATTACAAAGTATTGTTAGTATTATAACCTACCTATATCTGCCTTAGCTGTTTCAATATTTTTTATTACTTCTGGTAGTAGAGTCAGTTCACTCTGGAAAACACTCATTGTGGTATGGAGTTCAGAACATTTCTTGGAAAACTCGGAAATAATCTGGTCTGCCCTCTAGAACAGAAAATAAACTTAAATTGACCTCAGTTTTTCATGCATCTGTCCTGTTATTGATCATGAATTTCGTCGTAACATTGTCAAAGTAGCTGTGGATCCACGAGGTGATAGCCGAGTGGATCTGCAGACTACTTTTGGCAATGTTATGAGGAAATTCATTGTCAATAACAAGACAGACGCATCAAAAAGTGATGTCAATTTGTTTTTTACAATAACAAATTGTCAAATTATCCCCGACACGTCAACATCGCATAGATTATAAATTCATGCATCTGTCTACTTATTGACGATGCAAATTAGCCAAATGAGCCTGCAAGAATTTCTGCTGCAATGATTGTAAAAATGTTTATTTTAAATGCCAAATTAGAAATTTGTCAAAAATGTATAAACTCTAACTTACATGTGTGTATGTTTACTTCAGATCTAGCCAATTGTTCCCACAACTCAGACCCTCTCAAAACAGTACAATTAAGCATGTAAATGAAATGTATGAAGCCACAGAAGTGTAGAGGTGCCATTAGTCCAGGCACTGTTCAAATCCTTCCTTTCCCGGCCCATAGTATTTGAACCCAGCTTGGAAAAAGACTGAGAGTCCAGAATAACTTGTCCCACACATCCTTAGAATGTGGTCATTTCCCCCCCAAAGAATGAGATAGAGACATTTTACAAGAAAGATGTACATGTACAGTACACAAGCAATCAAGATTACAAACCTGAGCTTTAGCTGCACATTCCCTTGATGCTTCATGAAGCTCTGCCCATTCTTTCTGAAACCTAGTACAATGTACATGGTCACATCAGAAAATTGATGGAATTGATAATAAAATGTACATGTATTGCAACCATTGTACAAGGGAACTTCATCACTAATGATCAGTAAAACTAAACATAAAATATTTTATGATAATCAAAGCAAGCCATTTGTACAAAATTATGGCAGAATTTGATAAGCTCAACATGCCAATGAAAGGAAAATTGCATTTACTGTATTCACTGCCACAAAGTGTCCTCCATCCACCATCTTTGTTTGTATACTGCTTAGTGCCACACAATAGCATTTTACACCTCATCCCAGGACCCTGGGATTGCAGGTGAAGGCTGCACTGTAGCTTTTTTGACTATGGATACAACATGTAGGCAGGGTACCTCACCTTCCCAGGGTCCCCTACCTCCATGTGAACAGGCCCTTACAGTTGTACTCTAGATATATGAATTGGTGACATGTCCAGGACCAGATCATTTCAACCACTCTTGTCTTGGGTATAAGCAATTAACTTGCATGGCAACTTAATAAACTTAAGGGGAAGTGCGGTGGCCTCATGATTGGTGCACTCGTCTCTGGATTGTGCAGTCCTGGCCAGGGACATTGCGTTGCATTCATTGTGTGAGACACTTATTCTCACAGTGCCTCTCTCCACCCCAGTGTATATATGGGTACCAGCAAACATACAGTGTAATGCTGGGTGTAACCCTGCCATGTACTAACATCCCATCCAGGAGGGAGTAGAAGTACTCTTAGTCACTTCATGCAACAGAAACTGGTATAAGCTCTGACCTGATGGGTCACTTGGCTCGTGTGCAGACTTGCCATCTAGTCTTCTGCATATGCAACTATTTAATATGCATTTTTCTTCACAGTCTGACTACCTGACTGTATTTTTAATGGTTAACTGTGCTAGACTGTATTTACAATTCATTTTGATTGATAGCATCAAATGGCTGGACAAGTACTTGAGTACTTACTTGTTTAGGATTTCAGAGCCTGCCTCAAGATCACAACTGAAACACTGGTCACCACTGAAAAAACATTGAAATTGTCCATCAAACACTGAAAGACCTTTTTGGTGACCCAAAGCTTAGGACAGATTTACATATAAATAGATACCCAGGAGAATAAGAAGCACAAAAGATCAACTAGTGGGTAGACACTTCCCTGCAAATCTCTAATTGAAGGGGTGAGTGGAATAACGCCCTAGGTGCAACGTAACTGACTTTTGGAAAACGTTGAGGTGACCAGTATTTAAATACCTCCCAGCAGTTTATACAGTTTACTCTCATCTTCATTTTTGTCTAAAAAGAACTAGTACTAATGTGAATTACCATTGAAACAAATTTTAAAAATGGTAAAATACAAAAAAAAATCATAATAATTTAGACTAGTGCTACTTCAAGCACAGGCAACCTAAGGGAGGAGATTTAAAAATGAGAGAGATGAGATAAAAATGAGATTTTAAAAATGGTAAAATACAAAAAAAAATCATAATAATTTAGACTAGTGCTACTTCGAGCACAGGCAACCTAAGAGAGGAGATTTAAATCGGAATTAAGAAGAGTGAGTGTATACATGTATGTATGCAGTTGCATGTAGATATACACAATTTCTTCAGACTTCCAATCAAAACTTTCTTTTAACAGTCACACTACAGCTGTAATAATTCTTTAACAATTGTACAGGTAGTTATACAGTAATACGGTATGTTTCAATAACTGATTTATTAAATTATAATTGAAGGAGTGCATGGAATATACCCGTAAGTGACTTTTGGAAAATTTTGAGGCAGCCAGGATTAAAACACCTACCAGCAATTTTCACAGTAACTTATTCCGGTTATAGTTGTTGTCTCAATTAAAAAAAAAAGTAATTATCTATACAGTTGGGTTTTTACTTTAAAAATTTCCCCCTGGCATTATCCCACCATATTTTTGTTTTTGTATATGTGGCAAAGTATTATTAAAATTAACTTACACACTCTCAAAAATCTATTTTTAAGGATACGAAATTTGGGGATTCCGAGCTGAGCAAAATGCATGGGAATTTTTACAAAATTCAGGGTATTGATCTACCTACCTTTCGATGATTTCATCCGTTATAAAAGTCGTCTTTCTGTATCAGTCAAACAAAATGACTCTTTTTAAGCTTTTCAACCTCAGTTAAACTGCTTTAGCTTGCCAACCCTCCCTCAATCTACAGTGTTGATCATTTATAGTTCAGTCGTCATGAGTATTTAATTCACAAACATTACTAACCGAACTATTTTCTTGTTAACGGCCTTGGCCTTATCTGCGATCGATTTCCAGCTAAAAGGAAAGAAAATGTGAGAATGACAATAGTTTAAAAAACGCACGAACAAGGCAGCTATGATGCAACATTACTAAAGTGTACGTGAACTTTCTACCACAAGACGAGGTGTCTTAAAGAGACGAGGTCCTGTTATTATTTAATTAATTAACTCTTACCCTTGGCTCAGATCATGCTGTACCGTCTGCAAACGATCTCTAAAGTTATCGAACATTCTTCCTGGTACAGTAAGCTTAGATAATCCCCAATTTTTCCGTATTATTTCGCCTTGCAAGTTAAAATTATATTTTCCATCTTTGTGCTCTGTTTTTGCTTGAGTTTTTGCTTCGCTTTTGTATTCTCGTGCGAAAAACCGCTGAACGCAATTTACCCAAAATGCATTGCGTGACTCATTTCCAATATGGCCGCCTCAGGGTGCTTTCTAGTGCGTTGCGTGCTTGAAAGTTATTAGAAACTAAAACTAACGCGAAATATTTTAATCTTCGAAACATTTAAGACGTGTATCGACGAAAAATCTGTTAGAAATTTCAAAACTTGAAAGGTAATTGGCGATACGTGAAGTTTATTTTGTTTAATTGTTAACTAGGACGAAAAGTTCAAGAGTGTTGTGTTATTTTACGCGTCTTATTTCCAGGCGTTGTCTTCCTGTTTATACGACTTGCTCCAGCAAACGAGACAAGAGAAATGGCGAATTCAAGCAACGAATCTCTGATAATGACTTTACTGGAACAAATCAGGGCTTTGGAGGATGAAAGAGACAAGGCTTTGGAGCTGGCGGGCGAACTTGGGGCGAAGGTTAAAATGAATGGTCCGCTATCAACAGATTCTAACGAGGACAGAGCTAGTGTTACCTCTAGCAACAGTGAAGAATCCGAACCGAAACTTGAGAAGTTACGAGAAGAAAATGAGGTACTGAGAGGAACCATTGAAACAATGACACAAACGGTAGTCTTTGATCTGGAAGAGATTCGACTCAACGAAGAACAAAGAAGGTTTAATCTAAAAGAACTTATCTGCGAACAGCAGAATGACAAATCAGGAGAGTCAAACGAGGACATGGATGCTAATAGTTACAGGACAATGTTGGATATGTGTAAAAAGTACTATGGAAAAATGGTTGCTGAACTTCAGGAGGAAAGAGGTTCATTGCAGCAGAAGGTTGAAAAACAGCAAGCTTTGCTCTTAGAAAAAGACATGAAAATTACTGAACTTGAGATGAAGCTCCAGCAAGTTTCCAAAAAGTAGGCAATGATTAAGCAATCTGTTATAAAACTATGCATTGACCAATAAGCATTATTCTAACTCAGCTAGATTGAAATAAGCAGCTCTAGAGGTGTTGAATGGTATGGGCGGCCATCACCACCAAAAGTACAAGATTATTAAATGGCACAGACCAAACATAAATGGTTTAGTGATGGTTTGCAAAATGGAATAAATGATTGACAAATGATACTGTCTAAATACAAATAGTTAGGTGTTTTTATGTTAAACGGTCTACTGAAACAGTAAATGATTTAGACGATTTAGAAATGGTTCAGTCACTGATATCAAAATGGAACAAACTAATAAGAATCAGTTTATTTAAATGAGAATCCATCTGACTACGATACGTAGGATGATCAGGTCTGACAACAAACGGTCAAGTGTTCTGTTTCAAAGCGGTGTAATTAATGGTGGGATGGTTGAAGTAATCGACAAATCATTTAATTCACCAAGAAGTGGTTCAACTCACCGACTGATGGTTTAGTGTAGTGCCAACTGATTTAATGCAGACACAAATAGTGCAGTACGAAGTCAAATCATTTGTGCAAACAGCAAATAGCTTAACTTAATGTTGAACTGTTCAGTCATACATGTAGAAGGAATGGTCCAGTGTAATTAGATATGACTGAACAAAATTAAAAGTGATTTAGCGTGGCACAAAACGAAAGAGCCTACTTTGTGCACCGAACCGCAAAAAATACAACAGTGAGGTGGACAAGTCAAAATTGAAATAGATCAGTCAATGTGGGGTCTGACGTAATACCATCATATTTGGCGCCAAACTAGCCGAGTGAATGACCGTGACACGGGTCACACCGACTCGGCGAGCTTGGCCAAGCGTGTTGCGGACAACTTCGGCAAGTTTGCTTCTTTTTATTTCATTTTGCAATGCGTTTCTGTCCAGAAGATATGTCTTTGAGAGTGCCAGAGGGAACCTAGAAATTATGACAATATTTATGAGATCAGATAGGATATTATATCAAGGTCAAAGAAGGTTAACGTCACAAGCCTGAACTCAAAGGAAATGATGACACCTCCCGTTTACTCACCTTTGTTCTTTGTCTTGTTTCAGACTTAATCCAACAAAATAATCCAATAAAAAAAATAATCTAACAAAACAATACCAAGCCAAGAGAATGGAAATGTTACATTGATGACCTTTTCTCCCTTTGGGACTGTAAAAGAAATGAAGTGGATCATTTCATTGAACAAGCTAACACATTCCACCCAACAATAAAATTCACGGCCGAAATATCAGAGAACAAAATAACTTTCCTTGATACAGTGGTGTTCAAAGGAGAGAGATTCATAGAAAAATCCATCCTGGACATCAAGACTCACTACAAGCCAGCCGAAACCTTTCAATATACCCATTTTACCTCGTGCCACCCCCTGGGAGTAAAAAGAGGCTTTATCAAAGGCGAAACAATAAGACTGGTTAGAACAAACTCTTCAAAAACAACATTTGAAGAGTGCCTTGCAAACTTCAAACGACGCCTCGAAGCACGCAGGTATCCGAGGAAATATGTAGAAAGGTCCCTGTCAGAGGTCATCTTTAACTCGAGACAATCGGCTCTTAAACCACAAAAACAAAAAACGGCAGAGAGACTATTGCCTTTTGTCACTACATACCACCCTGCAGTAAAGAAACTTAACAAAATCGTGATGGAAAACTGGAGTTCTATAGAAAATCAGCCTCTGCTGAAAACAACTTTTAAAAAGTCTCTGATCATATCTTACAAAAGAGGTAAATCTCTAAAAGACATGCTTGTAAGAGCAAAGCTATAGTCTGAAGGCTTTTGATAATGCAACGCAACCACAAAAACCACATTGGCAGTCTGTGCAGGCCTGTCTCTGTTTTTTTCCGATATATCGGTCCAGGGGTGTACAAAATACACATGATCCGACTTGTCCACTTCACTGTTGTATGTTTTGCGGTTCGGCGCGCAAAGAAGGCTGTTTCATTTCATGCCATGCTAAATCACTTTTAATTTCGTTTAATCATTTCTAATCATACTGGACCATTCCTTCTATGACTGAACAGTTCAACATTAAGTTAAGCTATTTGCTGTTTGCACAAATGATTTGACTTCGTACCGCACTATTTGTGTCTGCATTAAATCAGTTGGCACTACACTAAACCATTGGTCGGTGAGTTGAACCACTTCTTGGTGAATTAAAAGATTTGTCAATTACTTCAACTGTCCCACCATTAATTACACCGTTTCGAAACAGAACACTTGACCGTTTGTTGTCAGACCTGATCATTCTACATATCATAATCAGATTGATTCTCATTTAAATAAACTGATTCTTATTAGTTTGTTCCATTTTGATATCGGTGACTGAACTATTTCTAAATCGTCTAAATTATTTACTGTTTCAG
>Ga0126338_10003315_pt1 | contig 11275 bp, 7 predicted proteins | sample OrbCmetagenome_2_FD_92529 | JGI IMG/M metagenome (GOLD analysis project Ga0126338, IMG submission 92529) | Coral microbial communities from Petempiche,Puerto Morelos, Mexico - Orbicella C C metagenome | ecosystem: Host-associated > Invertebrates > Cnidaria > Coral | place: Petempiche,Puerto...
CGAAAACAGGCAAATAAAATTAAAATCAAACATCAAGGACATGCCCCTAATGTGCTACTTAAATTATCTGGCAAAAATACCCGAAGTATCGAGGGAAAACTTTGAAAACTAACCTCACGGCCTGCTGTTTCCAAGACGCCGGCAAATCGCTCTCACCAACGTCGTCGACTTTGGCGCGAAGCTGGGAAGTGCTCAGAAACGCATGCGCAGTGAGCATGTCACGCAATCTAACGGCGGCGTCATGCAAAAGTCGTCGATTCGTAAGCTCCCAATTGTTTCACCCCGACTTTCCCGCCCAGGAGCCCGCCGGTATCGATCGTTCGAGAAAAGAACCGCTGACCAAAAGGACTGAGGCATTGTGGAAGGGTATCGAGAACTGTCTCTAGCGAGAACCTCCAAGAGCCTAGGAAAGCTACCGTCCAGGTAGTAGAGGAAAAGAAAATCACTCTTGATTTATCGGTCGGATATATCGAAACTACTTTACAGACCCTGCTTTAGTTATTTCTTTTTCTTTTAAAGAGTATGCGTATGTTTGAGTGAACGTTCATTAGCCGTTTAAATGTTTCAGGAAAAATGCCTTAAACCAAAAGTTTTACGATAAAGCAGACAAATGAACTTTAAAAAAAATATAAATAGTCGATAAAACAATGATTTAGTAAAAATTGAAAAGGAAAAAAAAAAAGATGAAGTGACCCCGACGTGACTTGAACACGCAACCTTCTGATCTGGAGTCAGACGCGCTACCATTGCGCCACGGAGTCCCACCTGATGTAAACAGAATTTAAGTACTTATTTAAATGACGATATTTCCATATCAATTGTTATTTATATTTGCTTTGTTTTATACCGTCGTAGTGATGCCAACTTATTATTTTCAAGCATAGTAACTTACAAACAAAAGCAAAACCTCATTTGCAAAAATTAAAGAAATCTACATTTTGAGCTAAAATGTATGAAACCATCAACAGTGACAGGTGGACTGGTAACACTGAATTTGAATATATTTCACAGTACAGTGGAACCCCGTTAACACGACCACCTTCGGGCCATGGAAAATTGGTCGCATTAACAGGGTGGTCGTATTAAAGGAGTTTTTTGAATAGGAAAATGACTGTCTGAGCTTTTTTTCGGGCCAGAATAAAGTGGCCGTAATAACGAGGTGGTCGTATTAACGGGGTGGTCGTAAGGCGGGCTTTCACAGTACTGCAATCGCCTCGAGCCAATCACTCGAGAAACGAGAAGCATTTCCAGCTAATAAAAAAATAAATAAAACTTCAATATCAGCTGACGTTGAATTTTTCATACTCGGCCGCTGTCTAAAACTGCCTCACTGAATAAACAAATTAGGACTTTGTTTACCTTAGGCGTGTAGCAAGCAATTTAATATGGTTTCAACAGTTTTTCAACAGCCGCCAAAAATAATCATTATTTTAAATTAGTAGCGCTTATATTTCGGACGTCTAAGGCGGGTTCTTCGAATGAGAGCTAAGATCTATTGTTTTTTGGTTTTTTTTCCCCTTTGAATTGTTTTTAAGGGGATCGGTTTTACGGGAAAAAAGAGCCCCGTTAACTACCGAACACGCTCAGTTTAAAATGGTCTATTCTTAACCTGTCAAGGGAGATTTCAACCTGTCCCTGCGAAAATAACATAATCGGTCAAGCTGCAATTTATTCAGTTAACAAGAAGGCTTGTTTAGCGCTCATTAAATATGTAATTGCGTTCAAAAGCTGCATATTTTCGGGTTGTTACCTGTTTTGCGGCGTCTTTAAACCTATCTTCTGGCAAATGTTCAACTCTAAAGAGAAGTGGAGACAAAATAAGGGCGAAGGCTTGAGACAAACGCGAGTAATTTATGTTAAAACTGTACTCCCAGCTGGGGAGAGAGATATTATGCATCAAATTCTTCCGTCCTAACACCGTTTCCTGGAAGCCGCTCAAATTAGAACACCAAAGAGGCTCTTAGCACACACAGACCTTCGCTCTCTATTCGTATTTAACACGTCCTTGACAAGTGACTTGGCTGGTACGCTTTCAACCACGAAAGTTGTTTACGGTGCTTCTGGACAGCTGGGACACTTTTGGTAGCCCTAAACGGGCTCAAGAAATGGTAAAATCAGCCTGAGGCATCGATTATATTTTTATCAAGGAAGGCTTGTTTTTGATAAGCGTGGTAAACAAGAATCGATTTGCAGGGGCGACATTGAATAGCGACGTTCAAACGTTGTTCGACGCACTGCAGTTTCACTTTGAAATTTCATCTAGAAGCCAAAATGAGCAGCTACTATCAGCAACCTTCCTTCCAACCAGCACATTACTATCCGGCCAACGACACCGGAGCTCATTTTCAAAGAGAATTTCCTCCACCGAATGCAGATGTGTATACCAATCAACCTTACCAACCGTTCCCTATGGTAGCTCCGCAAACAACAGTTTTTATTTACGAGGATCAGCCGAGCTTTCGCCAGAGAGATGACGGTTTACTGGCCGCTTTGTGTGCAGCTTGCTTGTGTTGCTGGCTTCTTCCTCCGTTTCCAACCTGGCATTGTTGATTAAGGGCATATCCAAGCAAGGAAACACAAAACAAGAGCAAGTATCAGATTTTGACTTATAGAGGTCACAACTAGCTAGAAATTCGTCACTGAGAATTCTGTACGAAGCTTAACATGCCGTATTTTTCTTCAGAAGTTGACAGCCTTCGCATGGAAGTACACTGCATGTACAATCTCACAGCGTTTATGTGTACGATAGCATGGCGGTTTCGACCAGTTTCTTGGTCAAATACACGGTAAAGCAAGCATTTTTATATTGACACATTGACAATTTGCATAGTGATTTATTTCTGCATGGCTCTGATTATAGTGCAACGAAATTTGTACTTTTAGCCATAGAAAATTATTAACGAAGATAGTGAAAGCGATTATAACTGATATTTAAAATTGTGCAGTGATATTTTTCTAAATGCACAAAGCTAAATCGTCATCTTTTTTTGACATTGATATTTTTATCACTGGCCAGCTAACACATAGAAATGTATAAACAAAAGGTCGTTTTAAAAACCACTTAAAAATCCAAAGGTAGATATCGCTTAATGCATGTGCTAACGCCGAAACATATTAACATGCAAATTCATTAACATAAATACAGTCCTTTAAATTGTACTATATAACAGTCAGCAAGCGTGCAATTTTAAAATTAAAATGAGATTCTACTTAAACTGTAAACTGCTTTCAGTTTATTTTCGACCGAGGTATTCCCAGAAATGGAATCCCTAGTTAACCCTTTGCACTAACTTAAAGCTGAGGATGTGTGTTTACAGGTAAAAGAGAGTTATCAACTATCATTTCGTTACTTCCTTTTCAGGCTTTGTCTTGTACTACCTGTTACAGTAAGACTTGGGAACCTCAAAAGAAATATCTGCAGTATCGGAAAATTTCCATACACCTTCCCTAAAATGAAAAATATTACAGCCTGACTTTCAGCCACATATTCGATTCACACACTCCCGAAGACACGATGCCTTTTTCAATGGAAGTGTGCGAATCGAAAAGATGGCTGAAATTCAGGCTGTAATGTTTAACGTTCGGATAATTTTCAGGCACCGCTGGTCTTAGAAAATTGGCGCAATTCGTGACCCTAATGGAGAGATTAGGCCTCACGTTTACAGACAGCTTTGATTTCCCCGCCTCAAATCGTCCAATAAAATCCTTCGGAAAGATCTTCAAATAACTTACACTTGTCGTGAAGACGTGAAATTCTTCCACGATCTTTATGCGGGCAGATTTTTCAACAGGGGTATTTTTGGCATTTTCTGAGTTACCGACAGGCAGCATATGCCTTTAGAATAAGGATATTGTAGCAGAGTTCGAACGAGCAGAAACAAAAACAACTCAATGTTAATCTAAAACTGGTTAATAAAGTTATCAAATTCGAAATGGTCATTAATTGTAATAAATTTACAAAAAAAGAAAATCCGCCAGAAGTCCTCCAGTCAAAAGGTAGTTTACCGGCTGCGATATACGGGCAGTTACCCGCAAAATACTTTTTAGCTACGACGTGGTATAGTGTAAAGAGTTAACATTAAAGGTCGTTTTAAGGACGAAAAGGGTTTTTGGTGTAGAATACGAGTCGGTATAAGACGTCAAGAACGCTATTTCTTTACGGACTTACTGGTACCGCTCCCGAGCGGGCAAGATAGCCCGGCTCTTCTTGCCTCCTCGGGTAACACTGAACAGGAAGTTGGTTTATCCTCGCGTCCAGGATTTCTTGCGGCCATTTTTTTCTCGCGGTTTTCTTTCGCGTCACGCACGGCGGACTAAGCGAAAGAGGGACTACTCGTAATCTAGTTCGCTAGCTAAGCTGTGACAATACAAACACTTTGTTACTACGTCTCAAAGCATAAAACTTCGCCTGTCAATTGAAGAGCTTCAATTACCGCGTCACGTGATTCATCTCAGCCCCACACTGATCAGGCGGCTGCTTAGTGGCCGATGACCATTGACATTGAAGGCGACTCCTGCATAACCGCTTGCGGTAGATGCTGACCGGAAGTATGGAGAGGTTGTGTCACTACACCAGCTGTGACATTGTTTGTAGCAGTTTGTATATTTGGATATGAAGAAGCCGGAATAGAAATCGGTATTGCAGATCAGTAGCTGGTATTCATAACTTGTGTCTGCTATACCCCCTCCCACCCACAGCCCTGGCAATTGTGCTCCGTAATTTCCCGCGGCTGTAAGAGGGGAACTGAGTTTGTATGTGAAGAAAGCTTTCTCTCCTGTTGTCTCGTCCACAAAAAGAATCTCCCGAAACTGCAAGAAAACAATAATCATAGCCAACGTTTTGTCAAGGGCTATCTCTTAATAGGACTTGCGATCCAGAAGAAATCAAAAGAAGGGTATTTTGCCGTGAATATTAGGGTAGCAGAGCATGTGTTTTTTCCGGAAAAGAGGAAGTAAAAGTTTTGGTCCTTTGGTTTTATATAGTTCAACAAGACATGGCAGGCCCTGCCTTATCAAGAGGTGCACTGAAACTCTAGTCTGAAAGTGTACATATCTGAGCTTTAACAAAGTAGAACACTAACCATGTTTACCAGCGTTTGAAACTCATAACCAACATTAACAACCTCTCGATTTACCTTAGCCAGAGCATTTCACTAAGTACACAGCGCCATAATTTCCATCTTAGTCAGTGTAGCAAATAACGTCAAGAAAGGCTGAAGAATGAGAGGGTTAATTCTCTGTACCTATATTATCCTTACTCTCAAGATATTTTCGTGGGCGAATTAAAATGCGTGTAATCAGGCTGCCCATGTGAGGACAATTTGCGTCGCAGGTTTGGCTTTTTCTTAACATGTATCCGATTTCTGAAGCCGGCGTGATCTAAAAATAACTTAAGAGGGATTACCTTTTATGGGGTGGTATAAACTCTCTTAGCCTTCATCCTCTCTTGACAAGATGCATTACATCGCCAAACACCTCGTGTTATTGTGTCGCTAAGGCCTAGCCCACTCTAGCGACATAATCACATAAACGACATAACCACACAATTACGACACAAACACGTATGTCGGTAATGTGAACATCGACATAAAGACGTAAGGAAAAGATCAGATTTTTTCCTTATGTCCTTATGGTCCATATGTAACAAAATTAATATTTCTCTTTTTATATTTATAATCTGTATTAACTGATGTAAACTCTTTAAATAGTACACAATAAAGAAAATTGAAGTTGAAGTCGAAGTTACTACTACGGTCATTATGTCAGGATGTCCACACTGCAAACATTAACATAACGGCATAAAGTCCTTCTTATGTCGCTATCATGTGTGAACTAGGCTTTACAGTTCAAGATATTTCTCGTACATTCATGGCGGCAACCTAACCAAGTTTCTTGCGTCCTCCAAAAGAATTGGCCGTTGTAGAGATGACCGTTCCTAGCTAGAGATTGGACAGTGAACAAACTGTTTACCTCAATGTTGTTACAGTCCGTTCGGTAGCCGTCTGTCCCATAAGGAAGATTCTCGTTATACTTCACTTCCGTTTGGGGTCTCACTAGATTGTCAGTTGAGTAACACATTGTCCATCCACCGCCAAATGACGTCATATCGCAATATACCCAGAACATGTTGAGCCCGCCATCCGGCTGTACCTGGTACATTCCATCTTGAGCACGCGGGAATCTTGTCTTAATGTCTCGACAACTCTTTCCTTCAAATTGAGTAAAGAAAAGGAGACATAGCTTTTAACATTGATACGAGACGAAAATGACGTTTATAGTTATTACAAAATTATTTTTCTTTTGCAGTGCTGGAAACCTCTCTCTGATGAATACTGGGATATAGTTCAGTCTGTTTGGATGCCCACGGAAACGCGGAGGCTGGTAATTCAGTTAATCAAGTACGGTCAATTTTACGTTAAAAGGTTTGCGCGTCCCTATAAAAACAAAAATGGCAAATATTTTTTTCTCGTATTCTAAAATTTATTAGTTTTACAATGATATATAGTTTATTGTGGTTTTCTTTAAAGTCGCGGGTACAGAACGATGTTCCCGCGAAGGCACCATTGAAGGTCTACGGTAACCTAAATCGATGCTTGCCTGCCACAGTTTCGCCGCTCTCGCCTCACTTTGTGAACTCAATCGATGCTTGACTGCGATACTAAATTTCGCCGCTTCAATTTTAAAATTTATTTTCATTACTTGTGTTTACTGTAAAATCTTGCTACTCATCCATATTTCATTGAGTTTCAAATTTCTCCATTTCCTAAATTTCAAACCTACCTTTCAATTGGCTGACCTCGCAGTTCATCCCGAAAAATCCCTCGGGACACAAGCACTGGAAAGTTGTTGGCGTCAAGTTGAGGCAAGTGGCGTTGCTTGAACAAGGACTTGATGAGCAACTATTCTATAAGGAAAGTAAAGATGCGAAAAGAAATCACGTTGCACTTAAGTTTTGGATTTTGTAAGTCTTTCAGTGTAAGGCATTCTCAAGTTTTCTCAAAATCAATCGATCATCTGAAGATTGAAAATAGTTCCGGGGGGTACTCTACCCAATGTCCAACCCCTTACCCTTTCGTCTACCATTTGAATGGAAAAGGTTCCCCTTTGGTATATCTTTCATTGAAAAAGGTACTCTTGTCACGTACCCTCCTAAGAAAGTTGCATCCCTTTTCTAAACCCTTGGAATGAAGTTAATAAACGATATTACCGGAGAACATCAAGCATAACCAGAAGAGATGTTGACCACAAACAACAAGTATTTCGTATTCAGTTCATGTTCACGTCGGTTAGACTTAAATGGAAGATTTCCCTACCCTTTCATACGGTTCAACTTGTGAAATCCCTACCCTTTGATATACCTGAAGCCTGAAAAAGGTACCCCTCTCGGGCGGGGCCTCCCCGTAGAGGACATTATAGGGTACCCCTAGGGGGAACGTTTCTCTCGAGAAAAATATTCTTCTCCCTGTCTTCTCCACCGTCTTATAGAGCACTGACCTTCGTAAGCAAATCTGATATCTCCTTTACTGACAAAGACAAGTTAAAGAAAAACCTAAAACTCGAATTGAAGCGCACACAAAATTTATCAGATCGTGTACCTCAGTTCCTCTGTATATGAAGCCAGGCATGGGAACCAAATCATCAGGGTGTCGGAGGTGATCCGAGTTGCTGAGCTCACATACATGTCCATAATCCTGGTAAGGTCCCAGGTTGTAAGAGAGGCACTCCAGCTCTTGGTAACATCTGATTTCGCATTGGTCGCCGTTGTTCACTTTCACCGTTCTAGTCACGTGACCAACTAGGGCTTTGTCAGCAACATGAGACAAGTAATGCAATTCCCGGCATACATCTGGAAACACAATTGCCACCGACAATCGCAATTAGTGACATAGGTATATGTGGGAACACTTATAAATGAAACTTTACCTGTTTCTATAAGACACATCGACAAAGAGACTAGTTTTCTGATAGTTTTTAAAATCATTTTAAAAACGACCTTTCGGCGTTTCTGTTATTCTCTTGAAAATAACTATTAAAACAGATTTCTACGGCGTTGAAAAGCTTGGTTTTTCCGCGACTGGAGACTTTTCAAGTCACTTTTTCGTTTAATTCTTCAAGAGGGTTTTGTTGAATTTACTGATTGTGTTTCAGTTATTATGTGTTTATGTCTCGTTCGAGAAAAATAAAGAATCTAAAAGCATGCTAATGTCGACTCGTGGATCCTACTGACCTCAGGGCCTTCAATACATCTCTTCTTTCATAATTTTCGTTCAAAGTGTTAAAATATTGGCCCACTTTTTTTCGTGCCCTTCATAACCAAGAATGTTTCAGTCTTTCTTCTTTCAAACAATAACCATGTAATGACTAAACAATTGGTCAAAATAAACAGAGACATCTATTAGGTATCTCTTGGTATCGGCTAAACGATTGCAACATTTCAACACCCCATATCGCGCGCATTACTGTTGGGCACAACATGTTGCGGGTGTTTGGCCACCCTGTTGCGATATGTTGCGTGTTGTTGGCTCAAGTTTGAAAATGATCAACACCGCGCAACAGGTTTGCCAAAAGCGCGCAATCTGTTGCGCTCAACAATATTGCGATATGTTGCGTTGAAATGTTCCAGGGAATGTTGCTACCGTTTGGCCAGGGCTTTAGATACAGTTATTAAGGGCAACTTGACTCTTGAAGCATCTATATAATATAATAGTGGGATATTTTAAGGTTAGTTGCGCCGCTAGGTTTCTCGGAACTATTTTTCCTGTTTCGATGCTGATCAAATGATACCTTCAAAGATGCACGTTTTTTGATGTAGCTGTTTTGTTCTTTAGAGAATGATCTCTCGTGATTTTTTAAAAAAAGTCTTACATTAAGACTTATCAATCGATATTTTAAGAAAGCTTTGAGTTCATCCATATTCTCTGGAGCACCATTATTTTTTCGAATGTATTTTGACATTTTCCAGCTGTATTTACTGTTACCTTGACTAACTTCCTAACGGGCGTCAATCGAGATAATGAAACAGAAATTGGAATCTAATTTTATAAAAGCGCTTTTCCTGGAAATAGTGATTTTGGACTTCTTAACTTGTCGGCACTTTGTAGTTTTTAGTTTTCATCTTTTCTTCACACTTCGAACAAAGATAAAATGAAACGTGTCCTTACCGCAACGATTTTTTTATAAACTTAGTGGTGACTTTTGGAATATGTTTGGATACGAGAGCACGTGCTGTGAATGGAACAAGAGATGGAACAAGGCCCATGCCAGAATCTGAGAGAAGCCAACCCACGAAGCTGGGATTTTGCAATCTTGACTTGTAACACTTAGGCTGTAAGGAATTTTTGACAACAACTTTTCTTGACGTCAGTTTTTTCACGCTTTTGTGCTCTTATTGATCATGATTTTGGTCCTAACATTGTCAAAGTAGCTGTGGATCCGCGAGGCGATAGCCGAGTGGATCTGCAGACTATTTTGTCAATTTTTCTGCTCTCGCTCGTTGCGTCAGCATCACATAGATTACATATTCATGTGTCTGTCTGCTTATTGACAATGAAAATTAGCCAATCAGCGCGCGAGAATTTCTGCAGCTGTTGTGAAAAGCAGATAATCCCTTTCGGGGTTATATGCCTCTGGTTTTAATAAATGGAAACAATATTCTGCCTTATATTTTCCTCACTTTGCTTTATTTTGGTCGACCACCTAGAACTAGATCGTGGAAATATGAGTAGGAAATCTTTTCGTCACTGCGTATGACCTCGAAGGAAAATATGTTAAATAGCTTTGAACGCGGTCGCAGTATTCCATGCCAACTGCGCGTGTTATTACCGGCATTAGGGTAAAATTAAAAGTTGACAGTATGACGGGGATGTGTGAAATGAATTGACCGCAGTTGTTGCAATCAGTTGTGCAGCTGTCAGAAGTTGTAAGAAGTTGTAAGAAGTTGTAAGAAGTTGTAAGAAGTTACTAGAGTCGTTGAACTGAAGAGTTGAGAAATAAACTCAAGTAACCAAGTTTAACGAGTGCAAGTTGGAGTGACGGCTAATTCCCCTACAAGTTGCGTCAACAATAGCATGCTTACTCGACTCTGCGTAAATCCAAAAAATACTTAAAAAGAACTTGGCCTGATAATAAATCACCATATTATATGGCTCGCTCCGTGAGCCGGCAAGATGAACCAATTCCTTCGCTGAGATTGGCTACCCGCGCGAGCAAGATGGCTCTATCTTGCCAGTTCGAGACCACCCGGTGTATCCCGCAAGAGAAATTTCCCCGAAATTCTTTACTGACCAAGCTCCGTCTCGGTCCGTAAACACGCAAAAAAAAAAACGAACTTGGCCAATATCCAGCCATCTTGACCAAATTACCTTGGTCAATAACACGTATATGTTGACTACCGCTCCATTCAATTGCGCTTTATGAACGTGTTAATTGTTTATACTTAATGTGTCTAATCATAATGCACTGCTTTATGAACAGCTGCTAGTTTTACTTTAGGAAAACAAGTATATTAGCGCACAGCATTTTCCCCGTTGCCGAAATCAAGATCTGCGGTTGTATCTATCTATAAAGTAAATTATAAAAATGTGCTAACTGGCGGAGAGACTGCAGGAACAAAGTGTGCCTGTTTCAATTTTCAAGCCTTGCATTTTCCTGTTTATAGACTACAGTCAATAATACTTCTCAAATACTTCAGACGAAACAGGAAGACATTGTAATTTGCTAGGTCAATACAATAAAAAACCCGCGTGTAAGAACCTAGTGGTTTAAGAACCTCCCGGCAGAAATTTGCCATTACAATACCCAAAAATGCGAGAACCTGTTAAGCCAAGCAAGATAAGCAGGTTCTTATATGTGCGTTACAGCTAAATTATGATAAACATTTGAACCTATTTTGCCCGACTTTAAAATATGTAGGTTCTTATACGCGGATTTTTCTTTTACTGATCTCGCAAACGTACAAACGTTGAAGCATTCTAGTATTATTCGACCAAATGACAACAGTTGTTGCTTCGGACTTCAGATGTCGGCAAGACTAACTAAGGAGATGACTAACATTCGACCATATTCTGTAGCGAAGTTTTACTAATTGTAAAGTAAAAATGCTTACCGCCTCCTTCGACGCTTGACAGATAAATTGTAGACGATATGATTATCAAAGAGAATGGAACACAGATTATAAGCATGATAAGGAGATGAAACTATCCTCTGCGCTTCCTTTCATAAACCAGCTGCGCGCCTGCTCTCAGCTACACTAGGAAATTTTCTTCGGGTTAATTAA
>Ga0126338_10003316_pt1 | contig 11269 bp, 11 predicted proteins | sample OrbCmetagenome_2_FD_92529 | JGI IMG/M metagenome (GOLD analysis project Ga0126338, IMG submission 92529) | Coral microbial communities from Petempiche,Puerto Morelos, Mexico - Orbicella C C metagenome | ecosystem: Host-associated > Invertebrates > Cnidaria > Coral | place: Petempiche,Puerto...
CACAATGACATTTCATGGATCTTAAGAAATGTGTTCAAAGATCGTTACAGAATGACTAAGCAAATAATTCAGTTCCTCTTAGTTTTCTCCGTTAATCGGCGGTTTCTGTTTACACGTAAATGAGATGATTGCTTCCAGTTAGAAGAGTATTAGCCATTGTTGAACATAATTTAAAAGTAATCTACCCTTGATGACCTTGATATCATTACAGAATGACTAAGCAAATAGTTTACTCTGTTGATCAATAAGTCTTCTGCAAATACGTAAATAAGCTATAAATACGATGATTATTACCAATTGACAAAGCATTGGACATGAGAGCAGTTGAAAAACACTCTACTCTTGAGTGATTTCCTTTGTTAGGTGTTAAATGTTCAAGAATCATGTTAAACAAGACCACTCTCACTAATCAGTGAACTGAATCTGCCAGACTTAAGATAGCGCCCGGGGGAGCTAAGACTCCCATCTGAAAAGGTCGGGGATGCCCGGGGGAATTCCCATATAAAAAGAACAGAGGTGCTCGCCAGAAATTTTGAAAAGAACCCCTAAGAGGTACCAACATCCCGTCTTGTGGACGTGGCTTGATTTTTTTGATTTTTTTTCACCTGTAAGTGGTGCGAATTCTCATATTCAAAAGCTCCCGCTCTGGACCTTTTCAGGCTAAACACCCTAAGGGGACCCCTAAGGGGTACTAAAACCGCTTTTTTAGCCCTAAAACGTACGACGGGTACCCCCGTCCTTTTTATATTTGAGTCCCACTCCCCAGGGTGGGGACAGATGATCGTCGTCTCGCTTAGGGTGATAAATCCCAGAATTTGGTCTCACTTAGTGTTCAGAACGAAACGCCACTAGCACTAATGAAATATCTTTTTAGGGTTGTACTCGAAGAATTGAAATTTCAAAATGCTGTCACGTCAAAACACGGCCAGATTAGTCTCCTTTAGGGGTTTAATTCTAATTTTCCGACGGGCATACATCCCCGACCTTTTTACATGAGGTTCCACTGCCCCCTCCCCCTCCCCCCTTTCCCCCATCCCCTTGTGACTTGTCACGCACTCCTCCTGCGTGGGAGGCTACAGTTAAGAGTGTTGCGAGTCTTATGAGGACTTGAAGTCGTCATACGTCATTTGTCCCACTGTATGACGTATTTTTGACGTTCCTTTGAGCGTGAAAACGGCAAACTATTTGTCAGCAGTAATTTACAACCCACGCAAATCTTGTCAGTTAAGTCACAATATTTGATCCCTCTTAGCAATGCAAAACTCAATTCCCGACATTAGCCGGAAGTTTCACCGGTCTATTTATACACTTAATCTGACGAGCAAAACAAACAAACAAAACTCTAGGTAATCATGTCAACCAACGAGAGCGCGAATTGAAATTGCTCACATTTTCCGAACAACATTCCGAAAAGCTCACGAACCAAAGGCGAAGTAAATCTGGTGTTTAGAGATTCTCGGCCATCCATGTAGACCCTCCGTTCAGATAATAACAAACAATATTTTTGTATGTAGTGCATACTAGCTGGTGTGTAATAAAGTGCTCTGTCTGTGATGTACTTCTTGTATGAGGTATTCATTGATTGCTATTTGTTTGTGCTGAATGAATTTGAACAAGACGCTTTTGCGAATCAGAAAACTACTGTCCATGTACACATTAAGGCGTGTTACTTTATGAGACCTTGAAAGTGATTGTACCAGGGATCGAATAAACAGAAACTTGGCTATAATCTCAACCTACGCACACGGTCACCTACGCTATGCACACGGTAACCTTGGAATCAAGTTGTCAGTTGACATTTCAGGAAGGAATTAAAAGAAACTTTAAAATTATAAACTTACTGACGTATTCAGTAAAACACCAAAGAGGTGACAATAAAGCAAATAGGAATAAAAATAAGTAAGATTAGGGAAGATTGAGTGGATCAACCTCGAACGACGAATTAAAAAAGATTTGGCTCAACTTTTGAAAATGCGTCAATCTTTGACCATGTTGACGCAACTCTCTAAGGCTGTTTTACAATATGTTCTACTCTGACCTCAAAATAACGCACAGGATCGATCAGAAATCAAACATTTTCCCAGTCCTTAGCTATGATCAATCCTTTTTGCTTGAAACTTTTGTAGAGTGGAGAAAGTTTCTGGTGGTGCTAAGAAATATCGAAACCAAGGCGGCACTTAAATGAATTGCGTATTGATGACGCCAGAAAAATACTTCCAACGCAGAGAATCAAATCTGTGGACGTCGTGATGTGAGTATTTCGTGAGAAGGGAAACTAAATAGACGAAATTGAAAAATGAACCTGGATTTGAATACCTCTGAGGATACACTTCTATCCAAAATTTGATACTGTCTAACAGATAAATAAGGACGGCAAAGGCCAATTTTTAAATTTAAAAATTGCATGGTATGGTTTCGTTTGAAAGTTTCATTTTCGATCAGTAGCTATCACAAATAATGACATAGGCAGAAAATTCATTTTACGTATACCAAAGCGGTCGACTTACAGAGTTATAAACTGCTTGGTTCATAACAAAACGATTAACTTACCTACCCGCAAACTGCTCATATTTAATACCACTTAAACAGATTGTGCAAACGCGACGCAGTAGATTTTTCCCTCCCTTTCCTATTCGTTCTTTCGGTCACATTTTTAGCAGTTTTCATGCGAAGTTAGGAGGAAGATGACGATTAAAGAGTATCCAGGCAGAATTCAGACACAAAAGAATTAAATACAGACGTCCCATGGTAATATTAATGATTTTTCGTGGACGCGTAGTGACGATCAATTCCGCATTTAAAAGTAATTATAATAGGCAAACTTTAACTCTAACAATTCTCTCTTTATCTCTAACAATTTCCCCAACCAAAAGACTACAAGACAATTGGAAAAACAAAATTAAATCTAAAGTCGGGGGGAAGATTGACTCAGTTGGGTTTCCCATTTTTTCAGTAGTGAAAACATTTTTTTTTTTTTAATCAGACTTCAAAAGTAGTGACAGGTTATTACTTATTTACCCCACCCTACTAAGTGGTATGTTAACTTCACTACTCACTCTACCCCTGACCTGGTGTAGGTGATCCAACATCTTCTAATCTTCTCTGATGAGCTTCAAAGAGCGTCAGATAATCAGGATCGTCTTGTTTCTGTGTTTTGATTATTCCGTGATGTTGGCGCACATCTTCCAGTGACGCTTCAGATCCTCCGTCTGAAAATTCTGAACAACGCATTGTCACTGCTCAGTACAGATTGGTTCAAATCAGTATTAAAATTTTAATAATAATGCTATGCAGTGCAGATTTGCGCTTGCGAAGTTCTCTTAAGAGATATTAAGAAGAGCTTGTTAAATTCATTAATTGTCCAATCCGAGCAAGAATAATTGTATATAATAGAGAGATTAAGCATGACGTTACGTCCAACGGCAAACGGCAAAAATGAAATTTTTGCCGTCTGTCTTCAGCTGTCTATACAGTAGAGTGAAAATATTGTATTTGTGGTGAATAGTAGGAGAGATTTTTCTATTTAGTTAATGATTAGAAGAAAACAACACAAATTCAGAGTTAATCTTTGCCGTTTGCCGTCTGCTGTAAACGTCATGCTTAAACTCCCTAATGACTTCTACCTTTTTACCTAATCTGTAAGAAAGTTAAAACTGATTGTGACATGACGTGTATAAAAGACTGACAAATTTATACTTATTTTTACAATTAATAATTAAGTTTGCAGTGTCACCCAATGGGTCCCTTGTTTTATGAGTCAAAGGAGTTCACGAGTCAATGGGTCAATGAGTCAACTGACTGATAAGCGCGCGCGGTTTTTCACAAAAATTATTCCGATTTCCTTGACGTTTCTGTCACGTCCGTGGGCTATGGAAAGCATGACCGGTGCCAGGGCGGTGGAAGGACTCTCATATAAAAAGGTCGGGGATGTTTATCGTCTCGCTCAGGGGTGAAAATCAAGGATTCTGGTCTCACTTTGGGCGCTCGTGAGGAAAAGCCACTATTTTTAGCTGTCAAGGTATCTTTTTAAGGTGCACGCCAAGAAAAAATATTGAGAAACGTTCTTATTTCGGTTTTTAGGCTCGATTTCCGCCGTTATCTCGAGTCCGGTCTGCTTGGGCAGGATCCTATCCTGAACAGCGGCTGGTAATCAAGCCTATTATGTTTTAAGTAATATCTTTCAGGGGTCGAATAAAGTTTGAGCCACAACCAGATTGATCTCCATCAGGGGTTTGATTCGTGTTTTCCGACTTGCATTCCCGGACTTTTCATATGCAGGTGGGCCGGCGGCAGCGAAGGAATGCACAATGTAACTGCAACACAAGACTTAAAAAGTGTAGCTTATTCGTATGGGGAGGCCCTAGGACCACTGAAAAGTTTGCATCTTTTCTGGCTATCTGCTAAGCCCCTCCCAAACCCTTTAATCATTCAAGGAGGAGTTCAGTGCCAATGCTTCTATCAGCCTTTAATGCTGTGGTACATAAAAGTGTAGTTTAGCGGGCCCCCAGGGAGGACATTCAAAAAAATTGCACAAAAGGGAAACAACTTTGAGAGGGGCACCCGGAGGGGACTCCAATATGAAAAAGGTCGGAGATGACCGTCAAAAAATTTGAATTAAACCTTTGAAGAAGAACAATCTGGGCTTGGCTTTAACTTTCTACCGAATAGCCTCGATTATCAGCTGCTGTTCAGGAAAGGAGCCTGTGCTAGTAGACTTGACTTGAGAGAGCGGCGGAAATTGAGCCTAAAAACGGAAATGAGAGCATTTTTTACTGTTATTTTTTCAAGTGCACCCTAAAAGATGCTTTGACAGCTAAAACTAGTGTCGTTTGGTCCTGGACATCCTAAGTGAGACTAAAATCCTAGATTTACACCCCTAAGCAAGATGACAAACATCCCCTACCTTTTCACACGGAAGTCTCCCCAGATATTAGCTTACGTATAAGTGAATACAAAAACCTACACTTTTCACTCACCATCATCCTCTGCTTCCTCCTCAGGCACCGTTTCTTCTGCCGCTTCATCTGAAGCTTTTGCAGACCTGGCATCAGTTCCAGAAGACACTGAACTAACCTTGGAGGTCCTGTTGTCTTCCACTAAGAAAATGTAGCGATCTCCATCCTGGATGAAGCGTGTAGATTTTTGTGCTGTCGAGGCATGGCTGCTGCTGAGAACTATTGGAACTAAAGATTTCAGCCATGTATTAGCTTGTGCATTACAAAATCGTATATCTTATGTACACAGAAATGTTGAATTAAATTGCTGTTTGTTTGAACTCTTTCTACCCTGGTTTTTGCTCCTCCCTAGCTTCACAAACAAATTTGAGCTATACAGCATTGCAACAAAGAAAGAAAACTTCTAGACACAGGGTAACGTTTTTCAAAAACAGATGGAGATTTCTTTAAATTAAACTGAAACCTCCACCTTTTTGAAGAAATCCCAGGAGAAGACCATGGCACACAGAGACAACTTAACATTAAGACATAAAGAGGCAAACAAGGTGATTGTATTACAACAAAATATAATAAGTCTGGTAGGTTCTTACAGGATGTCTGTACCAGGTTCAACTTTAAGTAAAACTGCAAGTAGACAAATGACTTTGGGACACCTCTTGTTCAATTTTAATTGCGACTTTAGGTTTATCTAAGTATGTGTATTACTATAGAAGGTTTTATCTCCCCCTCTTATTTACCCTTTAGTCTTACAGTGATGGGTGTATCCCTTTGCAGGACCCCCCACTCCCCACCCCCTAATGTAGATGTAAATGTAGAGACAAAGTGTAATGATCAGGAACCACAGTAGAAGACAATACGACATAATTTATTTCTAACAGTTTGTTGCTCCCACTAAAAAGACTCCTTCTGCAGCGGGCCTGCACTGCATTATACTCATTTTGAAACTTTCAGTAAAGGCCCTCCTCAAGCATTGTGAGCTTGGTCATGTAAAAAGCCACAATGTGTCATTCAATAATGATTTTAGAATGCCTTTTGCCTTAAGGGGGCACTGAGCCATGTTCTTAAAAACCACATTAAATTTTGTGACTGCAACTGAGGCATCACCTAATATAATTTGTGTTTCACATACCTTTGTCAAATGATAGAAACAAATCTCTGATGTGACTAGTTCCAGGATTCTTTGAAGCATTGTTCTTTGCTTCCTCTTGTTGATTAACACTTGCTTGTGGTACTGAGGTCTTCTGCTGTTGATCTGTTGAAAAAGAAGCTAAAATCAAGAGCCGTGATTCATAAGCTATCTGTCTGGAAAAAACTGTAAGTATCAATACTACTTGAAGAAACATCTTATACAGCTTTATAAGCGAGTGACCTGAAGAACCAATAAAGTAACCTTCAGATACATACTATGGCCAGTGTAATCATTTTTTATAACAAGATCTGTGTCCAGATTATTTAAAGAAATATGATGTAGAAATGTAACGTTTGTGTCTCTGATTTTCTGACATGACATTTGGGTAGAAAAAAATTCAGATGGATCATAATTTAGTGGCATAATAATTTGAATGAAAATGAAAATTCAGGGAAAATGAAACAATTATCAATACCAGAAAGCTAAATAATAAAACATCTCCAAGCTATTTCTTTCTCACTGCATCAGCCCTCTCCTCCTTGTGAAGGAGAGGGAAGTACTAAAAGAGCAGCTGTAACTGTAGAAATAGATAAAAATATTTTGATTAACTATACTATTTTCAAATAATAAAAGACAGACAGCAATACCTTCTGCTCCTTTAGCTTCTGTTGGATTTGGCAGTGAAGGACTGTTTTTGTCTGTGCCAACCTTTACCTCTGTTGAGGAAGCTGGACCTACAGAGCTTCTTGTTTCAGTGGTCTTGTGGGGCATCGCAACTAAACTAGCTACACCTTGCATTCATGCAACCTTTAAAAAATAAAACCAAGAAATATTGTTTCTGACTAAAGAGAACGATTAAGACACTAAGTGGAAGTGTTCACTGTTCTAAATGAAAAACCAGTGTAAGAATCTGTGAAGCTTGTACTGTTTTAAACTTAGACTTATATTTTAAATACTGTCCCCAAATTAAATGAAAAATCTGCATCAGTCAGAGTTGTAACTTTGTCTGACATAGCTACGTTCACTAATGGTACTTATCAATGAACGACTTTACTTTAGTGTTTCATGAGAAAAACTCAAGCTCAATTTAAGTTACTAAAATGACATGCCAAAACATCTGCAAAAATTACACAATGCTATTAATCAATCAATACATCTAAATAATTTAACTTAAGCATGTAGACACAAGACGTAAGTGAAAGTATATTAGAGCACACTAATCAAAAACATTGTCGTGAATGTTTCTATGGCAATCTATTGCTATGGCAATGTGTCAGTCCTTCAACTGTGTTATAAAGAGAAATTTTTAAAAAGATTGCAGCACGCTCTTGTTACATTCGAGTAGCCGACCTTCCAAAATTCGACATTTCCTTTCTTAAAACTGTCCAAGAATTATTATTTAGGTTTATTAATCATACCTTTCTTGGAAATCTTTTTATCGTCAAACAGAAGAAGGAGTTTTTCAACGGTTTCTCTATGCTTACTGCAAGTGTTTGCGAATCCCAAACGAATTCAAAATGGCGAACACGAGAGTGATGAGAAACTCGTCCCCATGGCCCCAGGGTCTTCTCAGAATTTCGTGGCCGCCATCTTGAATCTTTGTGCCGGCGCAGGTTCTGGCATTGTGCCACTTTCCTCTTGAAAACCAATTCTTGTAAGCTACGCCTTCGCATTGATTACTTCCGAGCTTGGCATGGGAGCCCATGTCCATGCTTCATCTTTAGAGCTGGTTTCTCCCCTCTTATTTTTCACAATATACCTCAATAGACCCGCTCACGTTACATGCGCCTCTAAGCGGACGCTTTGAAAATAATCCCCCATGGATAATACAAACAAATGAGAAATTCGTCTTACGTTTTTCTTTAAGTAAAAAAAAAACAAACGTTTTGAAATTTTGCTTAACGAATCCATGCGTACGCTTTTGCCTCTATCAAGTTTGTTTCACGCCTAATAACCATAGTCTATTCAGAGGCGTTTTGGGCGGGTCGTAGACCAGGCCGCTTGAACGGTGAGCTCAAGGTTTTTTATCAGCTGATAGTTTAATGGCGACACAATGGGGTCGTCAGAGATGAAAGAATCATGGACGCCGCAGCAAAATAAAGAAATGGTTGCTCGGAGGATCAAAGAAAAATATTCTTCAGGCATAGAGCAGTGCTGTTTATTTTTCTGTCTTTATTTTTTCTGTCTTAGCTGTCCTGACTTTGTTTTTCTGTTTTTACTCAGTTTTAAACTTGTTGACAGTCATGGAAGGAAAGGTTCAAGTGCCACCGACTCCAGCTTGTGATTTGCAGGGTTCGCAGTTACAGAGTCTGGAATTGTTAAAAAAGTACGAAAGTCCACCGACTAGTTTTCCAGAACCAACTTTGTTATCACGGTCTCTATTCTTCCGGCATCCATCCTGCCGGCCTCGTCCCATACCAAGAGAAAATGGAGGGGAAAGAAGAGAAACCCTGGAAAAGGGTGACTCCTGTTCAATGGTTATTTACTCACCTGATCAAGTCAAGCATATAGGTTGAGAGAAAAGCTACAAGGGCCTTTTGCAGTTATGGACGGTCAAACCTGAGATCGAATTAGCGCCTCCTCTCAAATAAGCGCCCCTCCTATGGGCCAAAATTTAAAATAAGCGCCCCCCTCCTCTCCCCGTGTTTTATGGAAGAGCACTGAGACAAGAAAGGATGTATAGTTTTAATTTGGTCGTTTTCAATCGCAAGCAAGTAATCATCGACTCATTCAAGCACTGCACACTGACCGTCGCAACCAATGGTACTGAAGATCTGCTGATTCATTGCCTAAAAGCCCAACCCACCTTGTGCAGCAGGCTTAGACCAGCTAAAGGGGATATATTACACAGTTTTTCAAGAGAGACAGGAGTCTTCCGAGACTTCTGTGAGACTGACACATACATATATTACAAAAACCGCGGATCACATCTGACCACGATTTGGGAAATATTAAATAAGCGCCTCCCTCGAATAAGCGCCCCCGTCTTCTCCTAAATTTGAAATAAGCGCCCCGGGCGCTAATTCGAGGATTAACGGTACGATGAGGGCAGGCGATGAGGGTGAATGTTGTTTTACGCCGCATTCATCACGGCAACTGGTAAGCCAAACCCGCTTATGAAAGTCCGCTATAAAAAAAAAAAAGCCTTCAATGGTGTTGTTCTACCAAGTCTCGGGCGAGAAAGCTTCCGAATGACTCAATTCAGAGCCAGTTGAAGAGAAAGAGAGTAAACGCGCACGTGATTTTCTCACTGATAGGCTTTCCCGGCTTCATTGATATATCAGTTCTGCCACAGCAAGAGAAGAAACACAAACTGCACAGGAAACAATAGGACGGGAAGCTTCTCGCGTACCTATATGTACACCTTTCTGATATGCACCAGAGACTTAAAATCGAGATTATAGCAAATACGTAGCAAGTACGTCGCGCCCACCATGTACCACGCTTAATCTCTCTTCTTTTGCCATAAAGAGAGCCTGGGATCGATTCCTTACAGTGCGTGCGAGAGGTTGGAGTCAGGGAGTCTTATTTTCTTCAGGTTTAGGCCGATACAGTGCCCCCATCCCATTTTAAAAAAGAAACAATCTCCTTGCATTTCGTTCACATTTACGCGTAACTATAACAGGGACCGAGGTCAGAAAATAATTATCATGAAGATTTAGCTTGTAGTTGGTAGCATGCGTCGCAGACAGTCTAAACCGCCACGTCAGGCTGCAACGCAAGCCAGTAGTTGGTCGTTGCTTTTAGGAGCCGTTTGTTTTGAGAGGGGTGAAATCCACTTATGCTCGCTCTCCACGGATTTGGCGGGCCAACTGAATGTCCTTGGGCATGATGGTGACGCGCTTGGCGTGGATGGCGCACAAGTTGGTGTCTTCAAACAAACCAACAAGGTAAGCCTCGCTAGCTTCTTGAAGAGCCATGACAGCGGAGCTCTGGAAACGCAGATCGGTCTTGAAATCCAGAGCGATTTCTCGCATAAGGCGCTGGAAGGGCAGCTTGCGGATCAGCAGCTCAGTGGATCTGGTAACGACGGATCTCACGAAGAGCGACTGTACCAGGCCTGTAACGATGAGGTTTCTTGACTCCACCGGTGGCAGGAGCGCTCTTACGAGCTGCCTTTGTGGCGAGCTGTTTGCGTGGAGCTTTTCCACCAGTTGATTTACGAGCAGTTGTTCGAGCCATTTGAAATTTCACGAGGTTATTAAGAAGTCTAAATGTAAGCCCGCGACGCTTATAAAATGATTTATACATAAGCGGGCTTACCGTTGATTGGTGGAAAAGGCGGCCATTTTATTGGCTGGTGCAAAATTAGAATTCACATTTCGATCGTAGAAATGGGCTACAAGGTTGTGCTTTTCGAAATCCCAGTATCATTTCATCCTTATCAAATAAAGGTGCAGCCTTTGACTCGTCGTATATTTCTTCTTTTCGAAATAAAAATAACTCACGTCTGTCGCGGTAACGGGGGCAAAGGTCCAGGAAAAGGAAGCGCGAAGCGTCACCGAAAGATCCTTCGTGAAAACATCCAAGGCATCACCACCAAGCCAGCCATCCGTCGTCTTGCTCGCCGAGGCGGTGTCAAGCGAATCTCTGGCCTGATCTACGAGGAGCCGTGGTGTTCTCAAAGTTTTCCTTGAGAACGTGATCCGTGATGCTGTGACATACACTGAACACGCTAAGAGAAAGACTGTGACAGCCATGGATGTAGCCTGCGAACGCAGACGTACTTCCGGCTGTCGCGTGTCTCTCTCGGCGGAGACAAGCGAGAGTCGGAAATACGTCTGCGTTCGCAGGCTACCATGGATGTGATGTACGCTCTGAAACGACAAGGCCGTATTCTGTGCGGATTTGGCGGTTAGACTGCACAGTCTGCCAACACAAACAAACTGCTCCTTTAGGAGCCACCACTGAAATCTCTCAAAAGTAATGACCAACAGAACGTTTCTTAGAAGTGTTCTTATTCTTTATTACCATAGACCGCGAATAGCTTCTTTCCTTTCCCAGCGTACGATGCGAATCCATAATTTTAACTTTTCAAATCGCGCGGAAGATTTCAGGTCTTTCAGGAATAGAAAACTGACCGCTCGTTGTCCGCTACACCTAAAGTACACAAAAGTATCTTGAAATGGGATACAAAGCGAAACAAGCCAAACCTAGACTACGAGTAGTCAAAGAAGGACTATCC
>Ga0126338_10003318_pt1 | contig 11267 bp, 4 predicted proteins | sample OrbCmetagenome_2_FD_92529 | JGI IMG/M metagenome (GOLD analysis project Ga0126338, IMG submission 92529) | Coral microbial communities from Petempiche,Puerto Morelos, Mexico - Orbicella C C metagenome | ecosystem: Host-associated > Invertebrates > Cnidaria > Coral | place: Petempiche,Puerto...
GATACGACACTCACAAAGGTGACATACGGAAAATACGCCACTCGGGTCCCGGATGAAGTGGCGTATGGAATCTACGAGTGGTTTAGTTCCCAGTAAAACACTCTTCTCCATATAATAAAAGAGTCTACGTTGTCAAGAAGGGTGTCGACTCAACTTTACTTAGGCGAAAACTGCTACCTATTAATAAGAATTTAGATTTCGCAACAGTTAAGAGTAAGGATGATAACAGACGATGTTAGTTTTGTAGGTTAATCACAGGTCCATCTCTATTAGATATATAAACTGCCACAATCTACCCTTGTGATTGTCTACGTTCTGTGTACCTACATGTAGTTGACTTGGAATAAGCGCCACTCTCTGGTGTGTTCAGGGGTCCGAAATGATGGTAAAGGAGCAAAGTTGAACAAACTTGCTCTGTTGGTTGCATAAAATGAGTGAACATGTAACCAAGTCGTCCAAGAAGAAGGGCAAAGCAGCCAAAACGGCAGCTACCGCTCAAGAAGTTCCATATTTTGGCAATCACAGGGATAACGTTTTTTAACGCTTTTTTTTTTTTCCCGAAAGGAGTGTTACTGCCTTCGTTCAGTGGCTACAAGGTACCTATATGCAACACTATTTTGTGCTGCTTATTGAGACTAACGTCACTAACCAGCATCCACGAGCTGCTGATAAATCTCATTGTCGTACACCAAGTCAATGTCACTGTACTTAATTCCCTCTGGTGACAGGTATGTACTGATGGAGTCATATCGCGACTTGGGGATGACAAACCTGTTTTCCTTCAAAGGCTGCAAGACAGAAAACAAACAAAAGAATACATTACAAACAAAGGTTTGGAATCATGTCCTACGCAAGGTCACCAACAGCTAAGCTCAGCCTAGCCACGTATCTTCTTCAAACTCACCTCCAGTCCCCTCTCCTCGGGTGTACGATCATCCACTGCGCCTGAAATTACACTCCAGCGGCAATCAAGATCTGCGAGGTATCCGCGAAGTATTGGGGTGCCTGCAGACAGCGCCATCTTCAAGAAAAGCACAGGGAAATTCACTGTAGCAACACTGACATAATTGGTGGCCCATAAATTTCAATCAATTAAGAGTTTCTACCAAACAAACATAACTAAACTTTACAAAGACTGAGTTTCATTTCAAAAATTAGGCCCACTTCTCTCGTCAGCACCACCTCATGCGAGAAAGCGCGAAATATCGGAAATTTTTAAATTCAACCGCAAATTCCGAAACTCAAGTAAAGGGAGAAATGGTATGGGATTTTCCTGGGAAAGTTTCCGGAAAACCCCCAAATTGTTAAATATCGTAATGGCAACAATTCAACCGGAAAATCCCGGGAAAGGAAATCAAATGGAACAGAATTCCCGCTAAGTAATTTAGCGAAAAGAAAGACTGTCCTCTTTTCCGGAATTCCGGAAAATGATGTTCCACTCACCACTGAATTGCTCCGGAAGTTCAAATTGGAATTTTTGGTCGAATGGAAAGCGTCTATATCGTGTTTTCTACATGATAAGATATAATACTTACAACTATAGGAGTGACCACTGCCAGCTGATCATACAGATTTCTTGCCTCGCTGATACTGCACGCTTGGAAAGTCATCTGTAATGTTAAATAAAAAAGCAGCAATTTGTTGACGTAATCTACAAACTAATTAATTTACTGAGAGCTTTTAGGTCAGTAACACCAAAATGTTCAGACAATTATTTCCCGCCACCTTTGTTTTCGTGTTTTCGTAGCGTATAGGTCACGTGCATAATAAGACAGCCAATGAGAACGGACCAGTCATCTACTTAGCCAATCAGGTGCAAGATAAAGAATAGTACTTTGGCTAACATTAATTTTTGCTTGTTTGTTTGCTTTGTTTGATTTCGACTCTTGCTTTTCCCGTACTTGGCAGCCGTGTTACATGTTTTTCTGAGCATAGAAACCGTGTTTACTCATTTTCCTCCATTTTACATGATTTACCTACTTGGAGTCCGTGTTAAATGTTTTCCCGCGCTTGGAATCCGTGTTAAATGTTTTCCCGCGCTTGGAATCCGTGTTAAATGTTTCCCCGCGCTCGGAATCCGTGGTAAATGTTTTCCAGCGCTTGGAATCCGTGTTAAATGTTTTCCCGCGCTTGGAATCCGTGGTAAATGTTTTCCTGCGCTTGGAATCCGTGGTAAATGTTTTCCCGCGCTTGGAATCCGTGGTAAATCTTTTCCCGCGCTTGGAATCCGTGGTAACTGTTTTCCCACACTCGGAATTCGTAGTCCGTGTTACATGTTTTCTTTAGCATTACATGCAGTTTATTGTCTCCTCTTAAAGAATACGGCTATTATTAGGTCAACAAAGTAATGCGTTTGTGAGTAGTACACGTACCTGAAGACAGCACATTCCCATGCCGAATCCCATGCTGTCCACATAGATGTGATCTGGCAAGGCGGCCTTGGCACCTTCACCTTCGACATCGGGAAACTTCTCAATGAATGGTGACGGAGTGTTCACATCCTTAAAGACTGGTTATCAAAAACACAATAACAGAACATAAATGTACATGGTTTATGTTAACGAAGGCCAGTCTGGTCAACATTCAGTGTTACAATAATTATTTTGATAGATTCTCAAGCAGGCAAAAAACACGCATGTGAAAGAAACCGTCTACTACAGTGAACATCCAGTAGAAAAAAAAAAAAAAAAAACTTACCTGGAATATTGATTGCAACTTTTGAACCCCTTCGTTCTCGAATATTCCTGGTGAGAGTGCTAATTAAAGGCACAATGATTAAAATTAGAAACAAGCTGATATGAATAGCCCGATACTTTGTGGTTTATGGTATAGTGGTGATTTATGGTATAGCACAAACAGTACCTTTCAAATGGTGTTATGTGCATGCATGGTCTTTGGGTCTACAATAATTAATGTTTGATCTAACATGGAAAAGCTGAAATGCTTTTAAACCATTTTTAGTGTGATGGTATACTCTCATGTAACATACCTGAACCTTGGATGTCCCTGGTAAATTGCCTGGTCAGGAAAGAACAGTGAACAGGAAGTTCCTCCAACTGGGGTGGGTTCAAAGTTTGGAAAAGTAAAGTTGGGACATCCCAGTCTGAAAGAAGAAGTTGGGAAATAAAAAAAAAAGGGCACCGACTAAATTGACAAAAGTAGAACAATTGTTTACTTCATGCATGTTGTTAAATAGCCAGAGTTTTTTTAAGTAACCCTTTAATTTCTTTTTTCTTTCACGCACCAGTCTCTGAGGTACTGATCTACCTTCAAACACCTGAAACAGTCTAGTTCTGTCTTAATTAAACAACATAAAAGAAGAGGCTTACGAGTTAATATACATGTATAAATAACGATAAAAATGTTGCCAGAGCTTATGCAGTCTGTTTAATCAAAAGCATACACTGTATTAAAAACAACAAAACAAAAACAAAAAAACAAACTACTGACAGTATAATTAAGGCAAGACATTAGGATGGTGCTTGATGGCCAAATTCTAATATATTCCTACATGTACAGGCACGATCCACTCTCACTGATGTAACTCAACATCTGTATTGAACTTGATTTATAAATTTATTTTTTTGAGAAGTTGTCGACATGTCTTGGTGAATGGTTGGTGAATTATTGTTCAATAACAAGAGGCTGGATAACTTTCCACACTACTGTAGTTCACATGAACTCAACCGTGCGAGCCCTTGCATGCAAAATCACCTAGCAGCTTGCTTTCTATACGGTGGCAACACATGCAGTGGGGCCATGCAATGGTGTTACCTGGGAAATGCACAAATTGACAGCACAGTCTCGCCCGGTTCAGTCAAATTTTTCTGGATTTCTTCACGTCTGTTGGTCAAAAAGAACATGCATTACTAAAACTACATCGTTCATCATTTTGATTGTGAATTGAGCTGGATTGACTCACACACTGAACCTACATGCATACTGCTGTAGATCATTGATCAAGGAATATCAGATAGATTTACAACAAGGACAATTGATCAAAAGGACTTGACATATATGTACAGTACATACATGTACATTGTATAATTAATGATTACTTACTTAAAAATTTCTCAGATAAAAATGTGACAAGTTTTTTAAATTCATAGTTAAAATTATACAGTGTAGCTCGGTAATGTACATGTAATCCAGCTTCAGCTTATCAACAATGCCAATTACATGTAAGCACACAGTAATGTACCTAAATTAAATGCGTTAAAAATATTTAGTTTTCCAGGCTAACATTGGCAGTTAAGGCTTGAAGTTGTGGGTTTGAAGCAGATCCCCCCCATTATAAGAATACATGTAGTAATTATTTTATGGCTAGCTCCGTGAGCGGGCAAGATGAATCAAATTCTGCACTGGGATCGGCTACCTGAGCACGCAAGATGGAGCTATCTTGCCCACTTGGGACTACCCGCCGTGTCCCGCAAGAAAAATTTCCCCGAAGGCCATATAATAAATCCTTTATTGACCATTCAATGAAGTTTGTTTGGTCAAGATGGCTGGATGTTGGCCTCGTTCTTTTTTTGCGAGTTTATGGACCTTGACTCCGTCTCGGTCCATAAATATGCAAAAAAAGAACTTGGCCAATATCCAGCCATCTTGACCTCACACTTGGTCAATAACCCACATTTACCAACTGAAGGAACAATAAGGAACTCTATGTAAACCAGTCAGTCAGCCCCCTAAGTCATTTAACAGTCTCACCTCAGTTTCATATTTGCTTCAATCATGTTGAAGTGCCTCATGCATCCACCAAGTGGCTGACCAGGTGTTCCTACAGACAAGAAATCAATCAAGTGGTACATTCAACTGATTGATCGATCAGTGACCAATCGACCACCAATCGATTTCAAGATTGATTGATGGTTTGATACACTGAAAATTGATCAACTGATTTCAATCAAACTTTCAATCAATCGATCCATCCAATCAATCAATCACTCAGTAACAAATTTTGCTAGTTTAATGATTTGGGAACTGTCGAGTCAACATGACAGATTGTATGTACACGACTGTATACATGTTATACAGTTCATAATTTAACACACATTGTCAAACATACTATCTGACCACAAGGATACTGAGAAAATAATACATGTAATGTGATGAACATGTTCATGTATATCCAAAGTCATAAGACTGAGGCATACAAAATTAATGCATGAAGAATAATGAGAGTGGAAAGTTAGAGCTTAAGTAAGAAGAGATTACCTTCAACCATATAACCAGCATACTCAGGTCTCCAAGCAGTCTTGTTGGTGCTGGGAAAAAAAAAATCAACAAATAAACATACAGTAAATAGTTTAGTATTACATGTACTTGATAGCAAAGTAGCCTTGACGTAAACTTATGGTTCTGATTGGTTCTTCCTTGGTCAGGATTTTGCCGTGGCCATTTTCATGGAACTGCCATAAGCTATGTAGTGTCATATAACTACACGAACATGTACATGTACATGCACTTTACTAGCCTAACCTACACTGTAGCTTGCTCGAGCCGTATTGGGGATATTGACCCTCGGTCACTTGTACATACGACCATGATCTCAGGCCAAAATATTTCCCAATATGGTGTTTATTGATAATATGATGCAGCTACTTTTAAATTGCTTTCAGAGATGTTGTGCAATACATGTATGTGTACATGTACATGTATATTTACAAGTGACAAAAGGCAAGGGGCGAAATCATCGTGACAATTAAACAAGCACATGATTTTTGGACTGGTCATATTTAAGTTACATGTACTGCAACCAAGGATAATTTAGGTCATATAGCAGCTCTCGTACATTGTAAGGTCTCACATGAATGGCTCGATACCCTTTAGGGGAACAATAGAACAAACAACAGAATCAATGCCCCTAGCCCTAAAACAATAACAGCTGCTACAATAATGTGGGAGGCGTGGTGGCCTCGTGGTTAGTGACCTCGTCTCCAGATCGAGTGGTCCGGGTTCAAGCCCTGACCGGGGACATTGTGTTGTGTTCTTGGGCAAGACACTTTACTCTCACAGTGCCTCTCTACACCCAGGTGTATAAATGGGTATTGACGAACTTAATGCTGGGGGTAACCCTGCGATGGACTAGCATCCCATCCAGAGGGGAGTAGAAATACTCCTAGTCACTTCATGCTACAGAAACCGGGATAAGCTCTTGCCTGGTGGGCCACTTGGCTTGTATGCAGACTTTACCTTTAGCTTACGACAGCTGCCACAATTCTGAATAATTCACAATAATGGCAAGGTTGTGGTCTAAGGAAAATTATGAGGAGCCCAGAGGTTCCTAACCATGAAATCCTGGGTGCCCAGCAATTAAGCTAAATATATGAAAAAGTAAGTGTTTCCAGTCACCCAAAGGCAAAAGTTAGTCATCTGTGGAACACCTGTGCCTCTAAAGCACAGCCCTGAACATTTGGTATACACTGAGTGACTAAATTATGTGGATCGTGGAGTAGAAAATTAAACTTATTTCATGTTTTCTGTAATAATTGCTATCATGCACACACACATCCCAAATTTGTAACAAATACATTGTAAAAAATTATACTTTCAAATAAAGTTTATCCTATCCCATTCTGTGATTCTGTGCAGTTTGAATACCCCCCCTACACACACCCCCCAGCTCATTTTTCCAAACACCCTTCAACCTACAAACGTGAATCACTTCCAATCTCTGCCATGACAAATAAACTGACAACTACATGTACATGTATCTATCTCTAGTTTTGACCTTCTTTGAACAGTACATGTATATCATACGCTTCTCAGAACAGATAACATGTGCGGGGTACCAGTAACTAATATCTCAGGGTATTATTTTTTATCAAAATAAGGTCTCTCACCTGGGATTTTTTAATTCCTCAAGCGTTAAAACATCTAGCATTTCCTTTGCCTTCAGATTGTTATAAACCTTCTTGTTTTCATGGTCAAACTTCAGCAATGTGTATTCCACCTTGAGAATAAAATAATTTAAAAGAAAAAAACAGCTTTTAGTTGGTGTCATACAATATAAAATTATATTGCTGTAGCACAATATTCCCTAAAAACTGTTTACAGGCCTTAACCTTATATTAGGTATTGTATCTATCACCATCCAAAAGTTTTAATGTTTACATGTATTTACTTAATATGTGACTGAAAATACTGCTTGCAGTGTTGTGATCGGTGATAGACATTCCAACACTTCTTGGTAATCTGATCTTTTTATGATTTTCTGAATTTCCGGTGGCCTCTGTCTACCTTCATCAGAGGTGCAATGTGTAGTTCCAGAAAAATCCATACCCCCCCCCCCGAAGGGATTTTTTTCTAAGGCCCCCCCCCCCCACCCCCTCTGGAAATTCATATAAAGCTTCACACATTTCTCTAAATGTTTTGGTCTTACAGAACCCCCCCAGGAAATTCTAATCTCCTCTGTGGGGGGAGTATGGATATTTTCTAGACCTGCACAATATCAAAGGAAGTTTGTTATTGCTTGTGCTACCATCCAGCGCTTAAAGTGAAGCCTTGGAGCTGACTGGCTCATAACCGCCAGAGCTTATCCCGGTTTCTGTAGCATGAAGTGGCTAGGAGTATTTCTACTCCCCTTGGACGGGATGCTAGTCCATCGCAGGTCACTCCTCCGCAATTTGTTAGGTTTCCCCAACAATTCGTGGGTACCCATTTATACTCCTGGGTGGAGAGAGGCACTGTGAGAGTTAAGTGTCTTGCCCAAGAACACAACTCAGTGTCCCTGGCCACGGCTTGAACCCGGATCACTCAATCCGGGGATAAGCGCACTAGCCATGAGGCCACCGCGCCTCCACAACCCAGCACTTGCTGTCGTTTTATTGATTATTTAAATCAATGGTAAGTAAGTGTGAGGGAGCGGTTTCCTCTCAATGACAGCAGCCCGGTCCAAATTAAGTACCATGACTCCAAGAAAAGCCTCTTGTGGCAATTGTCAACACCATGTTCGAGGATCTGGACATCTCGTGGGTGGATGTTGTGATCCATGGACTCACCATGCTGTTTAATTGCTGATTCACTGTTGCTCACGAGGCATGGATCATGTTTGGCCCCATGCAAGCTCCACGATTCGTTTCACGGCCCTGATTACATACTGTAATCATCAAGGGACCAGTTTTACATCAACTGTATTTTGCATATGTTTAGGTTTTTTTTCATCATCTCAGGTCAAAAGTTGTAATACATTGTAAGTCCATCAAAGACAAATTAATCAAGTGTTGTTGGAACAAAAACCTTGGATTTCCTGCACAAATTGCTGGGTCCTTGGAGCTGTATTATGACCTCAGGATTAGAGCTGTCTAGTAAATACAGTTGACTATAAAACTGTTCCCTTAATGATTACATGACTGTACATGCAATTGTGGTTGTCAAACTAATTACTCTTGAGATTCGCACATATTGTTACAACTAAACTGATTATTTCATTAACATTACAGTATGTAAACGTACACACCAAACAAACTCTTGAATCTGATCATATAGCATCGCATACTTCCCGCAAAAATCTTAACATAAGTTCTTATTAAAAGTCATTTGCCATGATAAAAATAATAATGAGGTATGGAATATATTCATGTGTACCTGACTGTATATTACATGTAATGTATTTCTTATGACAACCTTTTACTAATTTTAGTTTCATCACTGGAAGACATTTACGGTATATTATTTTATTCAAATATTGACACCATTCAAAATGTCTTGGAACCTTGGAAACTGAAATATCAGCTGAATTTATTTAGGGTTGAATTATTTATTGCTGCAGTCATGAATAAACCATCCAAGAGGAATAATTTATAAGATAATTTGGCAAAATTGTTACTCAAATTAATGGGCAGAATTTTGATACATTTGTTAGCACATCCTGAATTCGACAAATTTCATGTATCTGTCTGTCTCAGAGGCATGATTCATCTCAGACGGATTAAATAGTCTCCCATTGTCTACTACATGTACAAATTAAGCCATTATTGTTACCAGTCCCAAAATATTGTTTTTCCTTTGAACATTTATGCCCTTTCAGCAAATAAGCATTCTAAACAACTGGAGAAAAAAATTTTAAAAAAAAGAGAGAGAGAGAGAGTGAGAGAGAGATGAGATTGAATTATGTTATAGCGGGAATTATAACAAAACGATTTCCCATGCATGACTGGGCATTTTACCAAACATGACACAGCAAATGATACAAATATACAGGTATGAAATTATAACAGAGTGTAGTGACTCGGCAAAATTCGTCCAGTTTAATATCAAATCCAGCCAAACGATCGTTTCCACCAGATTCAATAGCACTGTAAAAACTTCTCCTTTTTTGTCACACTGAATAATATATCATGTAATCGATCTTTATATTTACTATTCAACTCGAAAGAATTGAGACTGATGTAAATACATCGATCTTCAACGTGATGGAGATCTGAGATGCCTGCTACAATGTAAAACCTTTTTTTCCTGTTCTCTGCTTTATAATAATTCCCACTGAAAATGGCTATTCTTCCACTAAGATTCCCTACCTCTGTTAGTACTTTATCCTAAATGAAGTATTTAAGTTCAACATTTCCCACTTAGCTTATGTAAGTTATGATAAACCTGTCACGGAGATGCATGTAAAGCGACAAAACATTTGCTTATTTTCAGTTGCATAATTCTCCATGAAATATTATACAGAGATTGTCAACATTCAACACCACTTTGAAAATAATCCACTACCATAGTAAGAGAAGGGAAGCTCTATGCTAATACCTAAAGAGCATTAGACAAATGATTAAACACATCAATTTAACCATTAGTTAAAGACTGTTCTGAATATCTTCACGTAGTTATGGCGAAGTTTAGGCAAAATCGATGTAAACCTACCTCGTCTCCCCACTTTAAGCAGTCGTTCTCGCGATCTTTCAGCTTGTTGTAGATGTGGAGGAACTGCAGTATACCGTGTTTCCGAACATGATCTGCGTACTGTTTTGTTTCAGACCATGGCAAGGGTGAACCAAGAGAGAGAAGGCCCATGTTTGATACTCAAGCTGCAACGATACAAGTGAATAAACTATAACAACAGCTTGGAATAGATAAGAAAAAGACCCTCTTTGCAGACAAATCCTTTAGCCAAAGCCACAAAGACTCACTCTTGTATCGAACTGCAAAAATCCTGTCGTTCGATTTTGTGGTAAAATGCCGGCCAACCGAATCAATGGTAATGAGCTTATATTCGGAGCAGACCTCGACTGTTTGTTTACACTTTGTACCTCGCAGGGCTGGGTCACGTTTACAACCTATCAGGGTTTACGAAACGGGTGGAGCCGCAAGAAAAAGTGGTGAATCCGAGATGAAATCATCAGAATTCAGTAGCGAATAAGAAGTAGGCTGTCGTGCACGACACTAAGAGGGGAACTAATATCAGCCCTTACATCATTATCTGCCAAGTAAAACTTACCTCAATATTCCAACGAAACGTAAACAATTCCTAGATATATTTTCGACTTCTTTATACTTTGTATTTTGAAGAAGAAAGCAAAAAAAGAAAGAACTTAGAACTTTTCTACTGATTCGACAACTAATCAATCTTCACATCTTGACAAAGCCGGCTGTGGAATGAGTGACCGAGCCTTTAGGTCATGCATTTAGAAAGGAGAGTAACGACACCTAAACGTCACGCAATATTTCTCGGTAATCGTGACTGGCGGGGAAATTACAGTATAAGTTAACGATAAGTTCAGTATAAACAGCAAATTGATTTCGAACTTTTAATAAATTAAGCTAAATACTTCGCTTATCGCCATCTGAAACATTTTTTTTTTTTTTTTTTTTTTTTTTTTTTTTCAATCTTTCAGAAATAAACTGTTTTTTTTTTTTTTCATTATAGCTTGAAAGGGGAGTGTTTTTAATTTTGTGGTAACGGGGAACCGGGCTGGGGGGGGTTGTTTTTTTTTTTTTTTTTTTTTTTTTTTTTTTTTTATGATCTACAGGACGCAAAGGATAATTACCTTCATAGCAGAAGATTGAAGCGAAAAGCTTAGGCACAACACATCACCAAAACGTTCAAATTTATGTTCATAATTAAGAGCATCACATGTAGTAGATGATTGTTACGACTATAACAAGAAAGCCTGCATTTTTGTTCACAAGGTTCACACAAAACACGAAGCAATGAGTCAACTAGCTTGACTATTTTTTGAACTAAAATGCAGCATCATCTTTCTTTAGGCGATATAATACAAACTACACGCGCCTTTTACAGATCCCTTTTCCCATCTAGTGAGAAA
>Ga0126338_10003319_pt1 | contig 11267 bp, 5 predicted proteins | sample OrbCmetagenome_2_FD_92529 | JGI IMG/M metagenome (GOLD analysis project Ga0126338, IMG submission 92529) | Coral microbial communities from Petempiche,Puerto Morelos, Mexico - Orbicella C C metagenome | ecosystem: Host-associated > Invertebrates > Cnidaria > Coral | place: Petempiche,Puerto...
AGAAAAAATAGCACAGATAGTGCGGGTGTTGAGTAAATAAAATGATCGCTCTTTGTAATCCTTGTGCGCGCGCTCAATTGCATCAGCAAAAGCGCGCGCGAAAACTGTGTTCGGCCACCTTAAAGGGGGCTGGCTGCTTAATAGAGGTAAAAACAATAGTAAAGCCCTCATTGGGGCTTTGATTACTGGCCGCCTAATTGGTGGCCACAATTCACTGTTGTGCTGTTAGCCATATAAATTATGTCTACTGTGAGTGATTATAGCTATTAAGGTTTGTTTTGGTGTTTGTAAGCTTTGTTTTTTATTGCAGCTGGATGAAGATGATGATAATGACAGTGGTATAGCGCTGGATGTAAACCTAGTTTTGAAGCTCGTTAGGAAGCTTCAACCAAAGCTGGTAAGTATTTTATTTCATTGACTATGGCAAATTTTTTGAATATGTCTGTATGCTTCTTGTAGAAATTGATATATAGAATCAAGGGGTTCAAGCTCTAACCCTGGCATGGTTTTGTGGGGTTGTGTTTTGGGCAAGACACTTACGTTTCACTATGTCTCTCTCACCAGTGGGGTTAAGATGGGTAAAAAAGATTTACCTCTTTGTAGTGTCAAATAGTAAAGGTGAACACAGATGTTTTGGTTGTGAGTTTGTGCATTCGATATGCACAAACAGAGTGAATTAAAATTGGACAAAAGGGGCAAGATGTACCACATAAAGCCTTGTAACTTTACAACTGTAAGTGCATGCATGCAAAGGTTACTGGCAGATTGTGAAGTTGTTGGGGGTTAAGGGCAATGAACTAGCATTTCATTCAGGGGAAATACACTTTGCACAGTAATACCCTTAATTACATTGTGCTTCAGAAACTGGAGTTAAATTGCGGCTCAGATTCACGAGCTTCCTGGCTTCTCTGATTCTTTAGATATTACTTAGTGGACTTACCTTTATGACCAAAATCTTTCTACATTGTATTTCCTCCAACCAGAATTTGACAATGTTTGGTATTGATGTTGTTGTGGAGAAAGGAACAGGGCATCATGTTGTAGTAGACATCAATTATTTCCCTGGTAAGTTTGTGCTTGGTAGTAAAAAAATTTTTTTTTCGTTTTAATTTCATTACCTTACCAGCCTGAAAATATGTTCCACAGTAATGGGGGTGTCGCCAAGGGCCAGCTGCCAGATAATTTCACAGGCTGAAAGGGAACTAAAATCTGGCTGAAATTTCACACAAAAACCAATACTTGGGTAAACTTTGGAGCTGTCAAGGCCAGAAAAGCTAGTTGGGCTCGTTAATGAGCCAGCGTGGTGTTTTCTTAGCTACATCTCTGAGTACTTGACAGTTTGCCATACACACCTTCATCATCATCATCATCATCGTCACACACTGTACAGCTATAGTTATCCTTGAGTTGATGATTTTTTTTATGCTCATCACCTTTCTGCTTTTCAAAATAAAAAAAATGAAATAGAAAGAAGCCTCTCTGCTTGTCAATTTGTGCATTTAATACTGCTGTTGAGCACTGACGTGTTATCCTGCAGTATATGTATATATGTATATGCATTTTCATTACTCATGCTTGAATCTTTGGTTTATTTCTTAGGCTATGAAGGTGCACCAACCTTTCCTGTTGATTTTGCAAAGTATGTTCATGACTTGCTCGACAAATCACATACAAAGGAAAGGGGATCTTCAACTCCAATAGTTTTGAGTTGACAAAGGACTGTCCATTTAGCAAACCTTTGCTAATGTGTGCAGTAACTAAAATGCAACTTCGTGAGTGCAGTATGAGTAAACTAATGCCTCTTTTTGCATGCTCAATCAAATGGTTTGTTGTTAAATTTTTGTACTTCACAGGTTTTGGCCAACGTGCAGGCCAACTGTCAGTCATGGTCCTGCTGGCTTTCAGTTGGTTGCCAACTGTCAGCTGACATGTTGGCTGAGGCATTAGTTGGTATCAGATTCTTTACCTAGTTCCAACTGTTATGGAATTTTCAATGACTTCTTTTAAATAGAGGGAGAATTAACCACGGGAGGAGAGACATTGGTTTACTTGCTAAATAATGAGTAATAAATTTAAATCCATTTTGGACTAGGCAATGAATAGCATTTTAATTTAAATTAACCCGATGTAAATTTACTTTCGTTTATTATCTCTGTAATAAACATTTTTAGCATCACTGGATGTTGTTGTCGTATTTCATGCCATGTGACGTTTCTCTCTAAAGTAGTTTCTGATTAAATCCTTTTCTTCTATTAGACACAATGGCATCATTTTGGATAAATGACCGATTCTCCAGGGTTGCATGATACTCGGTGTTACATGTATTAGAACATTGAGCCAGAAGGTGTATTTCAAAACTATGTACAAAGTGTCATGTGTTTATGAAGCTATGCTCAGGTCAACAATATTTAGTAATGAATTTCGGGACTTATTAGACAGTAACACAACCTTCAGTTGTTATACTTGAACTTTATTTTAACAGTATTTTTAAATCTAGTGATTTGTAAAAATGGACTGTAATTCCTTTTGAATAAAAAACCCCTTAACATTAAACTGCTCCTGTATCCAGTCAGTTTTTAAAAAAAAAATTGTTAAAACATCAAAATCTCAATAAATGTACCCAGACATTCCATACAGTTGCGACAGAGAGTATTTTTTAATTGTTGAAATGTTCTTTTTTGGTTCATATTCTTGATTCTTGTGGGCTTCCTTTAGTATTGAATGTGGATCGGTCAATACAGCAGAGTTGCCACAGGTCAGCAAATGGTAAGGGAAAGTACAAAAAAGTTCTTCAAGGTCAGGGAAACTTTTATTTTGAGTCAGTGAAAATTGACATATTGCAGAAAAGTCAGGGAAAACTGAAATTTTAACACTTGATTTAAAAAACATTGAAGGCTGGAAGAAACATTTGGGGTTGCTGTGATTTCAGTGATATTTTTTCTCAACATAGATGGCAAATTTGTTGAAAACGTATCAGTCCCAAATAAATGGGTGGAAAGGATGCATCTAAGGGGAGGCTAGAGGTTGCTACAGACTATATCTTACATTAATTTTGTAGTTATTTGGTCAGGGAAAAGTCTGGGAATTTTAAACAGTGACATCTGTGGCAACCAAAGAAGAAAGAAAAGATGAAGCTCACAGTATCAACACTCAGTTCTTCAGCAATGGCCAAAAAAGTCTTTTGAGAACTTCTTTTGGGAGAAAAAGTTTGTAGCGATTTTCATAAGTTTTTAAAAACTGTAGGAAACATTAAAGCTCGCATAATTGATGTACAAATCATACGGGTATCCAATTACCAAAAGTTCACCCACGTGATCACGCACTGATTACCTGACAATCACAATCGATAATTTTGTTACAGATACAATAAGTAAAATAATATTGACCACTTGCTTTCTTTTCCAATGTAATCACTGAAGGTATCAGAGAGCTAGAGGCAAATGCATGTTCTGTTCACCCTGTGCAGTGAATAATGAGACACTGAGTGCTGTGTTACCCAACCCAAATATAAACAAGACTTAGTAAGTGTATCCCAAATTACTTGCTGGAGGCGGCAGATCAAGCATTGCATGCTGATCCATGTCATCAACACTATCATCTGATGTGGCATCAGAATTGCTGTTTTGGAGTTCAGAGCCAACAGAATGGAAGTCCTCAGAGTAACTCCCTTGACTTCCTGCCTTTAGACCTTTGGATGAACCAGAAGAACTCCTTACTCGATCAGCAGATGTTTCAAGATCTTGTTCAGATGTTGTGATCTTTTGTTCCACACTTGCAGCTCCTTGAATCTTTGCCTTTAATCTCCTGGATTTTACTTTGACAGGAGAATATGATGACCTGACAGGTCTTTGTGATGCTTTAGAGCTACCTTGGGACTGTGCACTTTCAGAGGAGTCACTGGGATTAGATTTTTGTTTGAGATTTTCAGTGTCTCTACTATTGCTCCCGGTGAAAGCTAAATGATATGATGCCTGTGATCCTTCCGTGCCTGAGTCCTCAAAGTCCTCAGTGTACATCGTCATTGCTGATCCTTCTCGTATGTCATCTAGTTCAGTGCTTATAATCCCTGTATTGCCATAAATGCCAAGAGAGGGCTTGTCTGTGGTCCATTCTTTTTCTTGGTCACTTTTCTCATCTGATTCTCCTGAAATCAAAACAATGTATCAGCAATACATTGTTAGTTTATTGGATAGCTCAATAAAAAGTACTACACAAAAGAAAATGTCAAAGCACTCTGGTTCCTTCTGCAGTGTCTTAGATATTACAAAATTTGAAAATTCCTTCAACATGCTACTTGTACATTCGGAATTTTTTAGTCTCTAATAGTGGCCTACCACAAATGCACCGGACTTGAAATCCCTTGGCAGCGTGCTTAAAGGCCATGTTCCATAGCCTAGGGCTGGTGGATTTAGCATTTGGGCCAGTGGATTCTGTCCCTCGCTTGTTCAATGGACCAGTGAATTTTCTTGGGAAAATGTTTGAGGAAATTCAAATTATTATGAAGTACCCATTTTAACTCCAGAGTGGAGAGAGGTACCTGGCCGAAATACATAAAAAAATACTCCAGCTCGCCAGTATTTATACCTCACTAGACAGATAAATCAAGAGTTCAATTAAGCATCTCCCTGAGCCAAACATAAAGATACAGCTGGAAATGTTTCTTTACAGGAACCCTTGTTAAAGCATAGTCATTTCTAGTTTGTTGTTCCATAATTTATTGTTGTTACCTTTAGTTTCCAATTCTGATTCAAAATATAATGAAATATTTAAATATTAATAACACTGTCCTATACACTGGTAAAAAAAGGTGTAAAACTAAATACCTTCCACGCGTGGAATAAAAACTTCCAAACTATTTTGACTCTTTATGCTTCTGGCACTTTCAGCAGTAGATGGAATTACTTCGGGATCTGACTTTGCAATATTTGCTTCCATCACTTCTCTCGTTCCAGCTAACTCAATATTTTTGTGGTGGGGTTGTTCTGGAGCAAACTGCTGTGTTTGAACCTGCACATCAGCTGTCTGTTTACGCATATGTCTTCCTTTCGGCTTCCTCGCTGTGTTTATTTTGTATGTCATTCCTAAATCACCCTTTGACAGAGGTGTCTGTATTAAATCTCTTGTGACATTTTCTTTTTGAGCTAAAGCCCTTTGCACCTCACAAGGTCTAGTTCTGTTTGGTAACTTATCCCTCTGGTTGATCTCAAGCCTCATTTTCTGTGTTCTTGTCATTCCGTATGTGAGACTGGTCTGCTTGAAACGCACTCTTTGCCTTGGCAAACCAATCACTGAGGTATGGGTCCTCTTACCAGGAGGAGCTTGACGAGTTTGGTTTTTATCTGTTCGCCTTTTTGAAATGCTCCTTAAGTTGTTACCAACTACTGGTGGTTTTCTATCACCAACTGTTTGTGGATGTCTTGGAGTGACCTGAGATTGGTCACTCAAAGACCTGGTTTGTGTTGTGTCTCTAACTTGTTGTCCCCCTGTTAAGCAGGAAAGCTCTTGGAGCAAGGCATTTAAAATTGGCAAATGACTATCTGATGCTATACCTCTTAAGTTATACAAGCCATTAATTAATTCAGCTTGACCTCCGTTACTGTCAGGTCCTGCGGAAGGCCTAAGTAATTTCTCATCAGTTTGGACTGAAACTGATGCCAATCCTACAGTGCCATCTGTTTCAACCACACCAGGATCATAATACATAAAATCCACTTCATCATTCTCATCTTGGCCAAGAGATTGTCCATATGTCATTCCATGAGCATTTGAAGAACTTTGCTGTGTGCCTTCCTCCGCTGTCGCAAAATGATATCTGTCAGATGGTGTGGATTTGGAAAAATAATTATAATAAAGAGGGGGTGGGCAGAATGTGTTTGTAATTACTACATCTTCCTCGCTGTCCCGTCTTTGACGATCAAGCATTCCAGAACTTTTAATAGTCTTGGCACGAATATTTGTTTGAACCTCTACATGTTGAATCTTTAGTTTCTGTGTAGCTGTTCCATTTTTATCAATCTTTTTTCTTTCTGATGTCGACTCCTTTGCACTTAAATCTTTTGATTCAATTTCAGGCAGTACCTTTTGCAAAGCACCCTTGACGGCTTGTTCAACTTTCTCGCTCGTTTCGACCTTTTCACTAACCCTGTTTCCCAAGGACTCTGTCGGAATATGAGGAATTAGTGATCCCCCTAAACTCAATAACCTGAAGCCTAATCTTACTTTTGCTATGGGTGAGCCCATGAGATTGTATACAGCGAAATCCCCCTCATCTCGGAAGAAAGCAGGGACCGCAACACCTTTGTCATGGACATCTGCAGAAATTTTGTCTATTGCCTTTTTCAAAGGAATCAATGTGCTACCTACAAGAGTGTTTTTTTTTGGCCACAAATCCATCAACATGGCGTAGAGAGGAACCGTCTGAAGTTGAATTAACAAGGTATCTATGCTTGCTTTGAACAGACAGGATTTTCCTTTATGGAACTGGAAATTCCCAAAGCGATCCTTGAGCTCGTGAAGTAACGATTCTCTGCCTTCCATGCGAAGTCTTTGTCGCATTTTCTCGGCGTCCAATGGAGAGACATGGTGAATTATCATTGTAGGAAAATCCAGCAGACGAAAGCACAACGCCGGGAGCTTGCACGACACTCGCAGTTCTTCCACGCTTTCCACGTGTACTTCTAAAGAAAACAATGTCTCAGTCATGGCCAGAGAATAAATTTATCCAGGGAATTCCACAAGTTCCTTTGATACAAAATATTTTGAAGAAAGCTGAAAAATGCGCCTTCTTTACTTTTCGCGCCAAATATTCGCTACCAGTTTTCTGCTCGGTTTTGGTTGTGTATGTTGTATGAAATGCCCCTTACATCTCAAATGGATGTTTTTATACATATCTAAAACAGGTGTTTTTAAAGGGAGTCAAATGTTAAAATAGCACCAGCAGCAACGTTTAAAAATGCAACCTGATAGAAATTGGTTTAAAATTATGTAGCTGTGACCAACAATAAAAAGTAAGAACATATCTCGTTTTACACTACAAGGAGACACTTTGATTCCTTTTACATGACTGTCATTTTAAAAATGTGAAAATAAACATGCCTCCTGTTTAGGAAAATATGTAAATTCCTGTTCAGACTTCGGTGTTTTGACACGCCACGATTGCCGTCTTTTAAGTCTCAGTGAGAGGCGACAATTACTGATAACTTGCTGTACTGAGAAATGGTGTGAAACAGATTGTACAGAGCTTTCCTCTGTTGGACGTGAGTACCAGTTGTGATGATTCTATAGCCGATGGCGGCGCGCACTGTAATCGAGGGGAGCGGACAGCTGTTTTGAAGCTTGAAACATTTCTGACTACTGTGACCCGTGAAAGCGAAGAAGAAGAAATGTCAAGGCATCTGAAGTCAACACGAGCCGACCAGTGTAAGTGCAATAAACTACAAAACAAGAAGTAGACCGAAATTTAAGATGATTCGCTCATTGCTCATTGCTGGAAAAAAAAAAAAAAAAAAAAAAAAAAAACAATCAATCGATTCTGTCCAGGAACTGACAGGGAGATTTTGTTTAGTTATAATATCTTGTAACGTATGTGTCGAGTGTATCTCCTAGATTGTACCTTTTTCAGGAGCTTTTAAAAATATGTATGCCAATAACACAGTCATAATTTAGTAGTCAGAGCGGCCAATTCAGGGTCAAGAGTCATTTGTTATTTACTCGCCATATACATGAGCAATCCCAATACACTGTACATCAGAACTTGTAAAAATACACCCCGCAATGCACAATAAAATTAAAGGGTTAATTTGATATTTCTGTCAATTCAAGATACACTGTAGCTTGATCAGTTTTAGTATATGCATTTTGCTCATGATAATTTTCCTGTTATCAATTTTACACCTTGCATGTACATAACAGTTAATGCCAAGGTGCATGGACTGAAGGAGATATTCAACAGACTGGACAGAAGAACTTATCCATTACCAACAGGGAATGATGTTGCCAACTACCTCAAATGGTTTCAACAGACTTTGCAAAGGTACACAAGAAACTCCCCATTAGGATCTACCGGTATACCAACTCTCCTGAATAATCCAGGAGTCTACCAAATTTATACAGACCCAATCTCCTGGTCTCCCATATGGGTCAGCAAATCTCCCAGATATGAAGGATGTAACAGTGCTTGTATATTGTGAAGTACTTATTTCACCTATTTTGGCTGACTTGAGGTTAAAATGCTGGGGGATATTTGACATATGTTTGCGGCTGAATCAGGAGAACTTTAAAATTAGGTTGGCATCTCTGCATTATTGTTGTTATTCTTACTGCTCCTTTATCACTGGAGCAGAGCCAAGAAAGCTTGGACCTGAAGGGAAGTCATTTTATCTACGCACTATTTACACAGTCACACAAAATACTACCGTTAGATTATTTAAGCATTTCGTGATAGGTTAGAATGGGCACCAATCTATCATGTGATCATTCAAAATAATCTGTAACTAAATTTTCAGTTTGGTGAAAGAGACTCGCCCTGTGCTAACAGAAGACAGACGTTCATTTGATCGGCATCAATATCCTAGCATGGACTACACAGGACTGTACAAAGCTCTGGGAAAAATTGTCAATGTTGTACCAGTTGTTGAGATTGGAGTTGAAGGTACATTCCACTTTGATGTTACTGTAAATGCAGGTGTGGATCTAGGATAGAGGTGACAGATTTCTAAAACAATGGGTTGTGAATGTGCAAGCTTCTAGAGGGCTCTGGAGGCATGCTCTCTCAGGAAATGTTTTGGATTTTAACTCCTTGAAGTTCCCTTTCCTGAATTTCTGAGTCATTTTGAAAAATCTGACCCATTTTTGTAATGTGTTGGAAACTGGTAAGAATCTGCACCTGGAATACTGAAAGCCACTCTAAAATTAATGGCTATTATTATATGGCTTGTGTTTGTAGCCGATAAAACACATGCTCTGATTGGCTAATTCTGGGGCATTACTCTTACGTAACGCTACTGATTATGGGCCTACAGAAACAGAGCAAAAAGCCAAATAAACAACTTACTAACCTCAAACATTCGCTCTTTATGGGAAAATCTCAAACCTTGGCCTCGCCATATTGACCTTGTTACGGCAAGGTCTTGGTTTAAGATTTTCCTGTAAAAACCTCATTCTTGGTTCATAAGTAGTTAGTGATAGATGTAGAAATGCCATACTCATGCAATACATGTTTGACTAATACTGTATACTTACCTACCAACTAAGTTAAACATTTTGTATGTTTTCTCCTAAAAGTAATTGTGCACTTAGCTAAATAATTACACTGCTAAGGTTCAGGGTTTTTTGAACAGATCAAGTTGTTTTCTTCAGCATTTGCAGATAGTGTTCTGTCCATCATGGCATCGCTGGTTCCATTCTTGAAGAAGGAGGATCTCAATGCCATGCCAATGGGTTTAGCAATGACCCTTTCCATCTGGCCTTCACAAACCCACAACCACATCATTAAACTCCTGGCTGGTTATGTTCTTCCTGTTTTGTTAGGTAAGTATATAGTGGAACCCCATTAATCCAGTCACCAAGGCAGCGCTTTCATTAAGGGCCGGGCAGCAGGTGAAATGACCGGCTGTGAGAATGATTTTGCCTGCCTGGTTTGACCATCTAGAGGAACGTTTTTCGATAAAGAAGTTCAGTTCAAAACATTTTGCCTGCCTGACTGAACACCAGTTGCCCACCTGCTGAAAACGATAATAAAACCCATGCCAAGAGCCCACAAATATCTGGGCAGAAAGCTGTTCTTTACTTGTTAAAATGACTGACTGGGATTTTATCCAGACCAGACTAAAGTGGCCATAATGACGAGGTGGCCGCATTAATAGGGTTGGTTGTAAGGCTGGGTTCTGCTGTATGTACATGTAGAGTTTTAGATACATAATAATTCAACAGATAATCAGTAGATAAAACATGTATTTTTCATTTGCCACTCAATCATGGTCAGACTACATATGATTTTTGACTTGCCTAGCCATTTCAATATTTCAAAATTTGAGTGGGATCTGTAGTGAGAGATCACCGTCCAATAAATTGCGAGTCTTATTTCTTTTTCCTTAATTTATTGTCTAGCTACAATAGATAAAATGCTGGCAACTGTTCGTTTCTCTTAGAGTCGTTTAGATGAGTGTTTAACCATCGTAAATGCAAAAGGGCAGTGTGGTCTAGTAGAGAATGAGTCGAGATGAGAAGACCATGCCCATGTCTTGTCCAATTCCCCTTTTGGTCAAAGCATCTTGCCTCATAATTCCTGCTAAATTTCAAGACGAAAACAGACTGCCAGCAGTCTACTAGCAAGAAGGCAAAAGAAAGAATCATCAAAATTTTACAGTACGTTTTATTGAATGAAGTACAGTGGTCATTAAGAAAAGTCAAATAAATACCTTTTGATTTTCAAGGCTTAGAAGTGCCTTCTGGTATTTTTTAAAAGGTGGTGGAAGTAATGCTCACTTAAATGAGCTGACAGATTTTCTATTAATTGTTTTGTTATTGATGTATTGAAGGTGTATTAGAGTCTGATGAGGCTGGTCTCTCCTATGCATCTCTTACCTGCCCCGCCCTTATCATGTCAGTCTTACAGTACTGTCCTGACTGTAAACAGCATGCACAGTTTGTTGAGACATTGATGCGATACAAAAGTGATGTCTGTCTGGACATACTGGCTGTGCTGGCTTATGGACCGCAGCCAATCATCAACTCCGCTGGGCAGATCTTACTTCACTATTATCCACTCAAAGATGTTGGTAAGGCCCACTCTGATAAATGATAACCCTAAGAAATTTGAATTGGGTGGGCTGGGTTTGTTTGGTTTTCCTGTGCTCTATCAGCAAAGGTTTCTTTAAGGGCTGGGCACCAGGCAAATTAACCAGTTGTGAGGATGATTTTGTCTGCTTTGTTTAACTATGTAGAGGAAGATTTTTCTTATATTAGAAGTTCAGTTCATATAGTTTTGCCTGCCTGTGGAAACCAGTTGCCTTCCTGCTGTAAACATTAATGAAACCCCTGTATGAGCATAACAAATAGTGAGGTCCAGTTTCTTTGTTTGTTCAAACAAATTTGTTGAATTCATGTTGTGCCCAACAGTTGCAACTGAACACAAGTGAGTGAAAGTGTTCTTTTATCCCCTGGGGGCGGGGGGGGGGGGTAACACCCGGAAAAGTTGTGGGGGGGGTGGTGCCCCCCTTCCAAAAACCTTTCCCCCTTTTTTGACCCAATCCGGGAATTTTTCCACC
>Ga0126338_10003320_pt1 | contig 11266 bp, 6 predicted proteins | sample OrbCmetagenome_2_FD_92529 | JGI IMG/M metagenome (GOLD analysis project Ga0126338, IMG submission 92529) | Coral microbial communities from Petempiche,Puerto Morelos, Mexico - Orbicella C C metagenome | ecosystem: Host-associated > Invertebrates > Cnidaria > Coral | place: Petempiche,Puerto...
AAAAAAAAAAGAAAAAAAAAAAAAAAAAAAAAAAAAAAGTTTTGAAGTAGGTGGTTTTATATGTTGGAGTTGGTGGCCCAGTAGAGTAACTAGCCAAGATCTTGAAGCAGTTTACTATTTTTCCCGTCGGCCGGCTACATGCACCTTTGACAATCCTGGCATTTTCTCATCTAGCACTCCCACAAACTCAGTATTGTGTAATTGTTTTCTCTTTTGCTTGTATTTCAGTGGAAGTAGAATTACAGATGAGGAACTTGAAGGTACAGACAAACAGTGTACACATATGCAAACAAACATGGTTATGTATGCTAGTTGTATGCAATTTCCCACAAGATTGTTTCTTAACAAGAGTATTTCTTACTAAAGAGATAGGTATCTCTATCTATCTATTTTTATGGAGCCTATATTGACAGGAAAAAAAAGGGGGGGGGGGCTAGGGGATTGTTGGAAGGAAGGGGGGATTCTTTCTGAATTGTCCATAGCATATAATTATTTTGAACAGTGTACACACATATAACATGCCATTTCAATGCAGCTACTTACATGTAAAATGCTTCATAGAGTTGGTGTTTATACTGATACTTTTTGTTTTGGTTCCAGATATTGTGGTTATTGTGAAGGCAGAAAGTGTCCATGTCTACTGCAATCCTATCAACTATCCTTTACTGCTTCCATACATTGCATACTGGAGAAATCTACACATACATTGCTTGAATAAGGAAGAGGTAAACACAAATTAGTTGTGATCATTATAATGGAGACAAATGACTACCAGCTCTTTACCTTGCTGGATAGAGACTAGGTGGTACATTCAAAATCCCCTTGTTCATGTTTAACACTGATGTGAGTAATACAATTGCCATACCCAAAGTAGCCAATCAGAAGCTTGGTCTATTGTCCTGATATGCTGCAATATCAAGTCACTGACCTGATATGGAGCCCTGATATCATGGTCACTTGGTCAAATTTGCTAATGGTAAGATACCTAATTGTACCTTTTTTTGATACGTTTCAGTGGCATATAAGGCTTGTTTGGTCTTGCCATGGGTATTTTGGCTTCACTGACTGTCTCGCTAAAACATGAACCATGGCTTGACCGGACTTGCTTGATATGCAGCTAAATCATGCCAAAAAGGTATGATTAGGCACATGAATTAGACAACAAGGGAAGGGATCTGTGTAAGAGTAACATGCTTTGTGATTAGTATCTCACATGAACTCTTGACCTGTGATCACTCTACCTCCCTTTTCTGTTAAACAACATGGATTTTATTTGAAGTATTTAGAAGGTGAATAATGCAGAACAGAACAGAACATGATGTGATTTTTACTTTGCCTTCCTTGATTGATTTTAAGTATGAAGGTGATGAGGAGAAGGCTGAAGAATTCAAGATCGTTAGTTTCATCTCCATGGTGAATGGCTGCCATCATCTTGGTGTACCATATGGAGGTGAGTAGAACAGGCATGTTTGGGCAAACAAGTACTGCTGTTAGATAATCTGTTTAAATCTCTACAGTGCACAGTATATATGTGTGATTGTGCATGTATACGCATGTTTGTTCCTGTTATCCAGTGTTAGAATAGCAGGGATGTTTAAGTGTACAGAAAGTTGTCCTGTCAACATACATGTATTTACCATAAGCAGATGTGGCTGAATTGTTCCTTATATGAAGTTAAGAATGCTTACTCCATAGATCAAATTTGCATTCTCCTCTTTAAATGGAGGCTTTTACAGGAAATTATTACGTCAGTTTCACAAACTTGCTACACCAGTTAATTTATCTTTATCAACCTCAAGCTGATAAGCAGCTTAGTGTAACAACATCTATGCGTGCTTACATGTAGCTTAGTATGGCAGGTTCTTATATGACATTTTGTATCGACATGTATCAGTCCCTAGTCCAGGTGACCAGCAGCCTCCTTTTGATCCATTTGTACTGGAGAAATGGCCACTAGTGCAAGCATTTGCTCTGGAGGGCTTTGGAGGGTAATGAGTTATTGATCATGAATTTCGTCACAACACTGTCAAAGAAGCTGTGGATCCCGAGGTGATAGCTGAGTGGATCTGCAGACTACTTTGACAATGTTATAATGAAATTCATCGTCAATAACAGGACATGCATGAAAAACTGACGTCAATTTGTTTTTTACGATAACAATATTGTCAAATTGTCCACTCATGCTAGTTGATGCATTGCATCAATTATAAGTTCATGTGTCTGTCTGCTTATTGACAATGAAAATTAGCCAATGAATGCACAGGAAATTCTGCAGTTATCATAAAAGTGGAAACTGATACTTTGAATGTAGGATGATAAAAAATTGAACTGGCCATATTTCTATACTTGAACACATACATGTATACAATATCTAGCATAAGAATAGCCTGTTCCAGCTGATTGGTTAGTTGGGGAGCAGTGCAAAAATCTAAGTGAAGGGCTTGGAGTGAGGAGCAAAAGAATGTCTGTGAGAATATTTAACAAATTCTCCTTCCACTCTACCAGATTCTGGTAAGCCCTCTGATTGGTCCATTTTCACAGTTAAGTCAACACTTGAGTTGAGAGTCATGTGCCGTTCTTATGGTAGAAACATGAAGGCAGTTCTAAGAACTGGACAATTTTTTACAATTAATGTACTGTTCTCATTTTGGAAAGGAGGTGTGTCTTGAAGAAGCATGTTTTAGCTTAGACTTTATTAAAACTCATATACCTTATTAAAAAATAACAAATTTCTCTCTACAGTGGTGGATTTTTCACCATGCATCATAAGGTAAGAGAAAGCATCAAATATCACATTTTGCACTTTCTTTTACAAATCACATTTGGATTGGTTATTAAAACCAAACAGACATGTGTACTGGCACCCATCTTGGTGCGTTAGCAATGCTTTGTGACTGGTCAACATATACTTGTTAATTCCCCTGAATTCTGTTGGCTAACTGAAAAATTAACCCTGTCCTGATCTGTTACAAGCACTTATAACCCATTAATTTTTTAATTCACATGTAGATATTTTTTAAAAAAATGTCTTAAATTCTAATTCCAAATGTTAGATGAATGATTGTTGTGATGTTTAATATCAGGTTGTTGATGTGACTCAAGATTTGGACACAATTTATGGTTTGTTGGACCCCGTGGTGGTGGAAACCTTTGTCCAAGAGGTACATGTAAATGTTTTGAACCCTTGACAATCAAGGTGTACTGTAGTAACACCTCAGCTCATTAGATGTTTTTAGGCGTCACAAGAGTAGTAGACAGTTCTACAGTAGTTAGGAAGAATGTAAGTGTGAGATGTAAGCCGTTGAATGGAAATAAAAATGTGAAAAAAAAGAACGTAACACCCCTGTCTAGTAACCACTATCGCTAATATTGTTCAAAGTGTAATGACTGCTCTCGAAGTCTATTTTCAACATAAATATTCTTGCCGCTTGTCTTTATTTCCTTGCAGGGTTAATAACTTAGCTTCTTATTTGTCACTAGACTCTTCCTTTATTTGAACGTCACTGTAAATCTGTTCTGACAAATGTGGATACAGAAAGGTGAGCTTGACTTGTGAATTAAATGACAGAAATCTCTTAATTTGTACAGTCAAATCTGTACTCCTGGAAGGGCCTAGTACAGTACAATTATATATGCTGATACATACATGTACATACTTTTGAAAGGGTGACTTCAACTGTTTGATAGACGTGATCCTTTTATAGAGGTCCAATTTACAGAAATTTAGGGAACGATTGGTGGGACTTTGACAAGTGGGTGCTTAATAAAGGCTGACCTATTAGTACAGGTTTTCTTTGTGCAGGTGTAGCTAAACATTGTACCATATTTACTACTTGAACTTAAATCCAAAGACTTAAATCCCTTTTTGCTTTTCTGTAGCTCTGATGAACTGCTTAAAGTTACAGAAAGGAGTTTAAGTGAGGTAGGTTAGGCACCTGTTGCCATCTTTGAAAGACACTGTTTGCAGTGATTTCAATTTCTAATGTAGCCACTAGGTATTTGTGTGGCTCTTAAAAAGATCTATTCCATATGACTGTACAGACAACACTGTTGTGAGCGCAGTTCAACAATTTCTTCATAAACCTGTGCTATCTACCGCAATCCTTGCCAATATGACTTGCACAATTAGCATGCTTCAAACATTTTGAGCTAGTAAAATGCACAAGCATTAGCTATATTGGAGAATTCAAAACAGTAAATAAAATAAATGTGTTATTAATCATCACAATAAGAACTTTTTTCTTCTTGCAGCCCATTGTAAGTTATTTCACTCATGGACGCATTCTTGACAGAGACAAAACCATGAGGTACATGTAAGCTAAAATTTATGCAAACATGAACTCCAAACAGAGCTAGACAAAAACTTCAATTCCAGCTTGCCCTTGGGACAAGTGGCTCTCAAATTTTGCTTGCCCTGGGCAAATCTTAGTTTACTTTTTTATTGATTTAGTTGGCAGATGACTTGCCTGATCCCTTGCCCAACAGGCAAGTGAGAATGAAAAGTTACTGTACTTACCCGGAAGGAAAATGTACTTGTCTGGGACAAAGGGATGGCACTCTTTGAGCCCTGCCAAAGTGCAATCATCTTTAGGTACAGGCAAACCTTATGTGCCACTCTGGCTCAAGGGGTTAAGCAAACCTTGTTTGGCATGAATAAAACCACACAGTGTTTCTTACTCAGCTGGTCAACTTTACATCTAAAATGATGTCACACCATACATACTAATGATCAATACCGTAATTATGTATAATAAATTACTATTATTGTTTAGGTTGTAATGAAATAATAATAGGCCTTATTGTTGTAGCTAGAACTGACCTGACTTATTCTTTTAAATTTTCTTCTGGACAGTTCTCTGAGTGATTATAAGCCATTTGTCCTTCTGGGATCACACTCCTCAAGGCAAAACATCCACAATTCCGAGAGACAGTCCTTGTTGAACAATAACACAACCATTGGTAACAGTGGCATTGGTGGCAGTGCTGCATTACAAATGGTAAGATCTTAACAAGTAGAACTAGAGCTTACTGTTAGCTTAGCTGGTCAAACATGTTACACTGCTAACACAATGGCTCAGTGGTTTGATTCCTGTGTCAGCTTTCCTTGTAATTGCTTACATTGTATTTTGCAACTATTTAAAAGGATTAGTTATATTTGCACGATCAAGGTGAATAAGTGAATTTAAACAAACTATACAAAATGAAGAATAAGACAATGATGAGTGAGTGGTGTGCTGTAGATCATGGTGAAGTGAATTGAACCAATTAATTCAACTTGAGCTATTGGGAATTGTCTTCCAAAGGTCTGCTTTGCTGTGGAGCCTAAAGGGACAATGACATGTGCAAGAACTTATTTTCTACAAAATGGATTTGTACCAATCTCATTAAGTGATACGGCAAAGAAGTCATCAATTGTGCACAGTAAGGACTTGAGGTATTCATTATTCCTCTTGGACAGAAGTTAGTCACCTGTGTACGTGTTCATGTGTTAAAGGGACTGAGGCACTGTGCTGATAACAGTTTGGTGACACTCTTTAATCTCTGGCTTGACACAATGGGATGTGCTGTAACTAAGAAAACACTAAGCTGACCCAGCTGGCTTTTCTGGCTCCAAAATTTACTCAAGTCTCTTTTTTTATTTTTGTGCACGTGAAATTTCACCCAGATTTAGGTTGTCTTTCCGCCGGTGAAATAAGCCAGCCCTTAGTGACATCCTTTGCTCAACACAAGGCCAGCCATAGCACCGAAGACCAGGCCAGGCAACGAGAAATGTTGCACTTTATTGAGTGGAATGTCATGTGACTAATTTATCTCTTGTTAATATACATACAGGTTGCTTATGGATCTTTACCTTCTGTCAATCACTGCTGTTGTAGAGGGAGTCAAGACATTTTCACAAACGTTTAACAAACAAAAGGTACTTTTCATGTCTTACAACAAATTACAGCAATAACAACAGCAGCATTGGTGACTTTATAATTACATGCATGTATTCTCACATTGTTGTTGTTTTAAATATTTTCCTGAGTTAACATTTCCGGACAGTTTGCTGAATTGTAGGTTGTTACTAGAGTTATCCTCTTTGCCAAAAAAGTAGACAGATTTATATTTCAACTTTCTTTCTATTTTTGACACTTTTAGAGTTACTCAGCTGTTATGTCCGTGCTGAAGACTGGTTGGGAGGAGAGACGTGTTGAAGTGAAATCCTCTTTTTTGTCGAGCAATGTGGAATTTTCCATTCATGCTTGCAATTCTGATGGCAGGTACACCATGCAATCTTTTAGTATTGTTCAGTGTGACCGTAATGATAACATGTACCTAGAGACAGCTGGTCCCTGGATACATGTACCTAGATACAGCTGGTCCCTGGATACATGTTCCTAGATACAGCTGGTCCCTAGATACATGTACCTAGATACAGCTGGTCCCTGGATACATGCACCTAAATACAGCTGGTCCCTGGATACATGTACATAGATACAGCTGTCCCTTAGAAACATGCTTCTTTTGGCTGGTAATACCACTAACCTAAACACGAGCCTTTCTCATACAAGACAGCTGGACATTCTTTGGATCAAACAGCTTTTTCTGCTGGCAAGCCATATCAGGGATTATTAAAATACTGACATTCTATTCTTAATTTAACTTGTGACTGTAGATTAAGATACGTGTATTATTGAGTTTAAAGGTTGAAACGATCAGTGCATTTTTGCACAAAATAGAAAGAGCAAATATATAAATGTAGTTGTTTGTTTTCTCGCTTTAGAAGTGTTCATCTCCAAGACAACAGACCACTCTGTGCTGTGAAAAGAGTAAGCTACCCATTTAATAGGTTTTACTAATTGATTGGTACCGATAAGAAGCCACGGTTATCCGTCTTATCAGAGAATTCCCTTGCTGGTGTTTGTTTGGGTTTTCCAACTGTAGTTCAATTGATAAAGGTCAAGTGACTTGTTTCACTTTCAGGCGTGCTTATATTTGTACGATGTACCGAGTGTGGAACATCCTGGGCAGATTTTAGGTTCAGTAGTGTTTGGTGAATCATTCCTAGACTCTGCAATCAAGACACTTGTTCCAGGTACGAATCACCTGTACTTTGTTTCAGATGCAGAACTAAGTGTAAACAGATATCATGCTTATTTTGACTCCATGATTTGCAGACAGTTCAAGTGTATGGAATAGCTCATTTGTATTCCTGACGGGAAACATCCCTAGATTTGTTTCATGGAAGGTAAAGTAGCACGATTAATTAGTAATTTGAGGTCGCTTTGTTGAGATTTTTTAAAGGCTAATACGTTTTTCTTTTCCTTTCAGGGACATGGCATTGAAAGACAAATATCTGAAGAGATGGAGTCTTTTGCCAAGGTATAACACTCCTGTACATGAATCATTCTGACAAGACTTATGTGCTTGGTTTATTGGCAAGTAGAAGAAAATTCATGTAAACCCTTGCAAGCCCTACGTTTCTGTATGGGAAAGGCTGGATTTTGCCAGTTTTTGTGGTTGGGAGAAATACACTTATCAGTAATTGAGTATTTTCTCATGAGGTGCGTTGACTATCTAAGGATTAACAAGTTACGCCAGGTAGTTAACATTAATTTATGAATTGTTTTAATGGATTTCTTTGCAAAACATTCCTCAGCCATTGTGACCCTTTTTACTTTTTCTGTTATGAAGTCCAAGGTTGATAGCGAAGTGTTGGGAAAACAACTGCTCTGTGGCAATCAAGTGTTTATTTCAAGTTTATTCAACAGATGGGAGGCAGGTTAGCTATGTAAATATATTAAGTACGTTCGTTTTAACCAAGGGTTAGCTAATGAGGTGTTAAATGTTAAGGCCGGAGGCAAACCAAGAAGAAAGAAAATTAGATGTTAACAGTTTGCATTCGTTTTATGACAAATTTATTGTAGATATTTTTTATTTCACTTTAACTGGGAAGAAATTCCAAGTGGGAGTAATTTTTCTTTTCTTCATTAGATTGTGACGACTTATTTTTGGTAATTGCTATTTCTAAGTTAACAGACTTAAGACTTATTAACAAATTAAAGGTACAAATGTATTTTTTTTTTCAGTAGCTTTGTTGATGTTGTTGTCTTTCAGGTTCTCTGTACATATATGAGCAAGGCTTTCTGTTCATTCATCCCAGAGCTGGTGCTATTCTTCTGCCGACTTCCAATCTTTCTAAAGTGCAGTTTTATGACAAGGTATATGTGCAATGAATTTGCAATTTCCCTAGTCTGTTTACCTGAAATTTAAGTAGACATTGTTGTGAGTGATATCGTGCTGTTAAAAACGATTTCAGTGTCTCGTTTAAATATTTGACGGAATTCATTCAAGTTGACATTAAGAACATTTCTTGTTGTAGCTCCTTGCTTGACACTTATAAATTACTTGGTGTCGTGGAAATGAGCCGTTGAATACTAAGAATAGTTTACGATAAATAAAAAAACAACAACTGTCCTAGATGGAAGACCTAAACCTTAAAACCAACAACATTTCTACCTTTCAGGGCCTGTCATTAAACCAACGTATTACTTGTTTCTCGCTGATTAGACGGCATTCGTATAGTGTAGGAATAACGACATAATGAAATCTGTTGTCGTTCCTATAGGGTTCCACCAGCTCCATAGCACTTCTGGTCCTAACATATCATTCCAGCATCGAGGATAATCTCCCCTGCTATCTCACAAGGAAACATGGCTGCTTGGTTTTGGCTCTCACACCACGCTCAAGGATCTACAGACAATTTTACTCTGATGTGATGCATCTGTGGAAAGAAAATCAACTGCCTAACTTTCCACAGTTTGAAACTGTAGTTGGTAAGAATGCAACTTGACAAATGAAGGGAACTGGTTATATATATCAGTAAATAACTTATCAGTGGTAAAACAGGCATGTTCTGGGTATTAACGGCACGGAGAGTACGGAACGTGAACTTGGTCAGAGGTCGCTCCACTGTTTTCCGTCGAAAGTGGTCATACGCGGGATGTGTATTGTATTATTACACTGTATTAAGGCTTATTTACAGCACTGTTGCTATTGCGCGTTTCTTTCCAATGAACTTTTACTATTTGTTTTTATTCATTTTCAGAGTTACCGGCTGATTTAAAAGAACAGTGAGTACTACATTTTTTCATTAACATTTATGAACCAATCCTCGACTTCACTTGGAATTCCACTGGCGTTGTTCATATTTTGACTTCTTTCAGGTATTTGTATTTACAACATCAGCTAAAGCTTCAGAGTACAGCAGATATACAGAGTACAGCTGAAGTCTTGTCGCCCAGTTTGAAAAGGCAAGTGCAGCTTCGTTTCTTCATTGCTATTGTAGCACTCCGTCATACTTTTTCTTTTAGTCTGCAATGTAAGCCATCTAAATACCTTACTTTGTTATTTTTCTAGCTTCTTGAGTCACTGCTCTGTGAGTAGTTCATTAGGTGATAAGCCCGTAAAATGTGACGATCTACCAGTACTTCTAGGCAGCAGCCCCGCAGGCGAACAGAAACAGTCACAGGATTTTGAGGTGATCAGAGAACTAGTGTATTACACAAGTTTTCAACGATTATAAACTCGATTCACACTTCTTAGTTGTGAATGTAATCATGCTGCACAGCACATGCGTCCTCTATAATTACCGCTGATCACGTTTTGCTAGGAATTCTTATTTGTACTGTAGATCATCTTCCGAAAACAGCGACCACCTAAAAGTAGTCATTTGATAAACAGTAACGATCCTCTCCAAAAGGGAAACGAGATAAAAGTAAACGAGTTTCTTTGTGACCGATAACTGTTGTATATACATGTTTATCGTGATTCAGGGTTGTCACGGTCAGGGAATAGTCAGGGAAAATTCGATTTTCAAGGTCAGGGAAAAGTCAGGGAGTTTTGTATCAGGTCAGGGAGTTTCTAAATCCCTGTTCAAAGTCAGTGAAAAGTCAAAGAATTTTTATGTTAAAGTTACTGCAAATTACTTTATTTTATGTTTTTGTATGGACAAGGCAATTCTGTGTTAAAAATTATCTGAGCAATCCTTACTTTTGTTGATTCACGGCCAGAATAGTCATCCTGCAGGGTCAGTGAAAATGGCTTAAGAGGCAATGAAAAGTCAGGGATTTTTTCTGTTCCGGTGGGTGGCAACCCTGTGATTGACTGATTCAGAATTATGACAGACTTTGGGTGCGTTTCGTCAAGAAAATCCAAGTTGGGATTCGTAAATCCGAAAGAATCCGAAAACGGATTTTGCGTTTCTCTACTAAACAGATCAATCCAAGATCTCTCGGATCATGGTGCGTCAAAGGAACCGAAGAATCCACTCCCGAGGTGGATTCTTCGGTTCTGTGCCGTTGTAAAGAGAACTTGACTTGGTCAAAGTAACGATAGCCTAAGAGTAGCGAACAAGTCAGCCGATAGTTACGACTCCTATAGGTTGCTAAAACAGGAAGTAAACTTTACTTACGTAAATACTTTTGGAGTGCTATAGGAAGAGAGATGTGCGTTTCTTTAGAATGATATTTGTTTTGATTGTTTTTTTAGTTGTTATTAACAATACTGACTGGTGTACCCGGCAGTGGTAAAGACTCGCTGTGTTTAGCTCTTGTAGCACTGGCCAAGGAGAACAGCAAGTAAGTGATAACGTTCCTTTGAATGACTCGCGATATTTTGTATTTGACTTGGTAATGAACTTTCGTCAGTGACTAACCTTGTTGTTTATTGACAGATGGATAATCTTACAGAGACCTGCAACCAATTCAGATCCGTTTGATCCTAAAGGTGTGTTTCGTTTCTTAGCTTGTAACTGAATAACATGTTCCGTTTCCTTCCTCCGTAATTTCTCGCCTTAAACACGTAGTATCGAACCGGACAATGTTGTTGGTAAATAACTGACGACGATATTATCGTTGATAAAAGATGGAATGAATGGTTCAACAAATCTTGGTTTTCATTGTCTGAATTTTTTAAAGGAGCCGCACATTGTAGCTAGCAAAATTGTCTTTACAAAATCTTGGACGTTCCCAGATGAGGGGCTTTTGCACTTTCTGACAGATTTTCAAGGACAGGGTTTTGTGAAAAAAAGAAATATTGCACTCTTTCTGTTCAGATCAAAATTTGGGAACTTTCCACTTTATTAGATTTTCTGTTGAAGTAAACTCGTTCGCTTGTAAAGGGTAATATGTCATTGCTTTGTTTTACTAGTTTTACAGGAATCCCTGACCAACACTTTGTCAAGTCAGAGGCGCCTTCATGCAAGGTTGTCCGCAAGTGGCAA
>Ga0126338_10003321_pt1 | contig 11264 bp, 4 predicted proteins | sample OrbCmetagenome_2_FD_92529 | JGI IMG/M metagenome (GOLD analysis project Ga0126338, IMG submission 92529) | Coral microbial communities from Petempiche,Puerto Morelos, Mexico - Orbicella C C metagenome | ecosystem: Host-associated > Invertebrates > Cnidaria > Coral | place: Petempiche,Puerto...
TGCATGAGGGAAGTTTGGAGAGCATGAAAAAAGTGTAAGAGTTGCTTGAGACTCAGCTGAGTGCTCTCCAAATTTCTCAAGAGCATCATAACGTTATGATGTGCAACTAAAAGCATGAATCAATTGGTTTTATAATAAAACAATAGAGTTTATGTTCGCAGGCATAAATATGTTTTGGGCCCGACTCAGACTCATTTTAGCCAGAGCCATTAGGGAGGGCTAAAATGAGCTGAGAAGGGCCCAAAACATATTTATGCCCAAGAACATAAACTGTATTACTATTATTATCACTTTGGTGGGCATTGAGAAAACTGAAAAAAATGACACCAAAACAGTCTGAACAATTACGTGAGCATTTACAAGTTGAATGGCTTTTATTTTCCCTCAATGAAAATACACAATACATCAAGCAAAGCTGGCTAGAAATTACAAAATCTTGCCATTTTAGTTTTCAAAATTTATAAAAGACGTGAAATGAAAGTTTGATAAAGCTTGTTTGTAAGTGTTGAAATTAATTGTACAATAATTAAGCTTAGTTGGTTGAACTGAGTGCGTTTGGCTTGACGCCACAAAACTTACATGCACTTCGCCACTGGCCATGGAGCTACTACAGGCGGTATTGACATCTGAAGCTTCTCTTGAAAGAAATGGACGACTAAGAATGTCCGAACAAGCACTATCTGTGAGGCTGAGCTATCCATTATGTGGAATGGCAAGCTTTGTTCATTGGAAATGGCACTGCTATTTCTTTCACCTATGCTTCGCTACAAGAATAGCAGTGCAAACATTGTAATGGCTTTTTGATTTTGATTGGCTGCTTACATCATATGATTGTTTGATTCTCAGTTTTCATTGGTTTATTCAGCGGGCTAAAATACATTTTAGCCTGCCAAATTCTCAATTTTAGCCCGCAAAATGCGCCACAATGCCCGGCAAAGTGATAATAATAAGTTATATTATTCTCGCATTTTAATTTGTTCTTACTTATGATCGCTTGGAGGACAGATGTATAAATGACGTAATTTAAATTTGGTTTTGCTTCATTATATTAGAAAACAGATAGATTCCATGTTGCTGTGCATCTGTTCAGCAATTGATCACAGAAGACTTCAAAGTGTGGTAAGAACAAAACGCACTCAGCTGTCGCTTGTGTGGCACTTTTTTGTTCTTACCACATTTTGACATCATCTGATATCAATAACTGAACAGACACACAACTACATGGAATCTATTCGTTACATAGCATTGCCAATGGAAATGATGAAGAAGCACATTAGCTTTCCACGAGTCAGAAGCATGCATCATTGGACTATGACAGCACAACTTTGCAAGCTCTATGAAGACTCTGGAGTCTGCTTTGTAAGATATTCCACAAAAGCTCTCTGTTATCAATTTACTCACCTTGGTGAGAAGAAGTAATGATAAATTAATATATGGAAATGGAGTGAAATTCACAAATCATTATGTCTCCTCGACGACCTTAATATATAGAGGATATTATATGCCCGCGCATGGATAAGAATTTTATCTTTGAGTGTTCAACTCGATATCTCACGAGTGAGTGCAGCGAATGAGTGAGATATTGAGTTGAACTCAAGAAGATAAAATTCGTATCCACAAGTGAGCATGTAATATTCTGTTTATTATATAAGCACACTAATGACGACGTTTTTGACGATTTTCCGAAGATTTGCGACCACTTTCCAAAGATTTCCCAAAATTGTTCCTAAGACCAGACGAACGCCTTCTGAACATTTTCTGAAGACTACCGAAGATTGCCGAAGATGACCGAAGAAGATCCAAAGATGTTTCGATCTTACATCAACAAATTTAAGTGTAGCTGAAGGGACAAAAGAAAAATGTTATCAAAAAGGAATGATATCTTCACAGTGTGAAAGATAAAAATAGTAGCTTCACTGCGTGCAATGAAGATAATATTTTAGTAAAAGGAAAAATCCTGGTATTTCAGTGGTGTTTATATAATAAAAATTTATATCTAGCCCAAGGGGATTGTAAAAACATGTTTACCTTGCAGTTCAGGTCCAATGGAAGTTATAAGAGCTGCTAAGCACTTTCCAAGACATTGGTGAACTTCAGTTATAGCAGAAGGAACAGTCAGCACAAGATTGACAACCTGTTCTAAAGTTGGATTCACATAGCTTCTAAACATTGGCCCACCACAATCAGCAATGAGAGCTAAGGCATGTAATGCCCATACCTGCCAGCCAGAGGAAAGGCAGAATCACTCAATATTTAAACAGCTAAGTGCCACAATGTAAAATCAATATGAAACAGATAATGTTTTGGGCAGTGGAAGCCAAAACCATGTGTTTTTATTTTTGTGTGGATTTCAGCACTTTACAATGCAACATTTAATTTACTATTTACACTTACATGTACAGCCACCAAATGTTGTTGTGTAACACACCTGTACTAACGAGGAGGAATTGTCCTTGGCTAAGGCAAGAAGTATACTGACACTACTGTTCAAGTGATGCCCTGATGCCATCCCACCCACATAACGATGAATACAACCTAGAGCTACAGAGTAGCCAGTCCTAGACAAAGCATCCCTTGCTGCTTTCAGCTGATCAAAGATCTTCTGAGTAATATTTGATGTCAAAACAGGGCTTCCTACAGCCTGTGCAATACGTCCTAAAGCTTCACCAGCAGCACACCGAACAATGGGGTCAGGATTTGTTACAGCATCCTGAAAAAAAGAGATACAAATTAAACTTTTTTATTATTTAAACACATTTGTCATTATTTTCCCAAAAAGCACCTAGGCTTAACAAGGGGAATTACAATATTGCAATTTTTACTTCAATTAAGGCTCACACACAAACAACACACAAAAATTGCCCTAAAAACTAGTTAAGCTTACATACCTAGAAATACATTATTTTAACATTCAAACAGTGGCCACCAAAAAGCAATTAGCATTAATTATTGTTGCTAACCTTAACGATGTAAAAGGCATATTCACTTCAAAACAATCTAATCTTAATGTCGAGGAAAAGGTTGTTGTTATTCATCGTGGTAGATGCAATAATAAAGTGTATTATCATTTGTCTCACGATTTAGTCACTTGAGATGTAGATGGATGTTAGTTCAGTGACAATGGAACAGTAGGAGGATCGAAATGTACCAATCACAGCCGACCTTTGTGATATAAATGATACCGTGCAATCAGTCGACCTCACCTGAAGAAGACTAGCAGTAAGCAGTCGAAACGTCGCGATCTACATCTCAAGTGACTACATCGTGAGACAAACAATAATACACTTTATTAATCTAATCTTAGAAGAAATGTTCAGTTTAAACAGCGTAGGACCCTGACTCACCATAACTAAATTAACAGCAGTGTTCCTAACATCCTCATCACCAACACCAGTTTTTGACTCTGCAATACCCTGATAAACAACACATATAACAATCACCAGAACTCATGAAACAAGGGCACATATTGTGCATCGTTTTAGTCCAGTATACCTGAACTAGGTATTGACAAATGGCTAGTTATGGTTAGCTATATGTCATGATAGGCTACTGCAACATGTTGGCTATTTGGAAATCATTTAATTTGGAGGAGCACAAAACAAATTCTTAATGTGAAAAGAAACAGTACCAGAATGAAGGCTTTCTTATACTCCAAAAATGTGAGTATTTGGTTGATTGAGGGGACATTTTGAAGGTAGAGCTTATACTGCGCTGTTTATACTTCAAAACATTGTCCATGCATTCAGCTTAACTAACAAACTGAATTGATCTCTGCTCTTATTTCTCTGTCCTTAATATAATGCTTTTTTCCTCCAAGCTAAACTGAGTTAAGTTTCATTAAAGAAAATAATCAATACTTACTACTAGCATAGTTTCAGTAATGATTGCAAACACCTCAGTTTTACATAAATACAGTAATCTATGTAAACTTTTTGGCTTCAAATCAACACATTTGTTAATTCATAAAGTACAAATCTCTAAAAACAGAAATTAGACCAGCTAATGTCTCCAACAAACATTCCTTTTGTACAGATGATCACGGTGGAGAACTGCTGCTGAGATTTGATTTCTGCTCCACAGAGATACCAACACAGACATAACTTACCTTCAGAGAGAAAAGAAAGGCTGTCAATATGTTTGTTTGTATAGCTTGTTGTCTTGAAGACTTTGCCTGCCGTATGCACTCAGCAAAATGAGCTAATAACTGGCTGCGATGTTTTTGAGCCACAAATGGAAACACAGTTCCAAACAATTTAATAGATTCATCAATAACAGCCACTCCTAATGGCAATGGACCAGGAACATCTTCTCCCTAAAATAGACAAACAACTCTTGATAGAGAAATAGGTTCTGTTTTTAAATTATTAAATCCATTGGTCAGTGTGCTGAATCTGAATCAAGAATGACTGCATTAAACATGTTGTGTCTACCCAATCTCAGTGCCTTCACAGATATTAATAGGCAAGACAACAAGGTTTATGTACAGATTCTTACAAACATAATACGACCACTTTTAATAATGTTAGACATTCTGTGGTTGTGACTCTTTTGCTGCACATCTAAGTGGTAACACTAGTAAGGGTTTTAAGAAATTGTCTTAATTAACTGTGAATTTTGCATTAAAATCGAAAACACTTGTCCAGGGGAATTATGGTTGCCCGTAGTATCAGACCTTGTGTGACTCCAACGTATTTCCCTTGAGTACCGCTTTAAGTACAACAATAACCACAGTGACTTGTTCTCAATTGGAGATATAGTTACATTAGATGCTGAAAAAACATCTCCTACCTCAGGACATTGTTCAAATATACACGATGGATCATGCTCAAGAGATCCTGAACCTGATGCACTGTTGGTTTGCAGCTGAAAAGAAAACAGGCTGCTTTTATTTTAAATAATTATCTGTCAACCTAGTTTCAAAGGTTTCACAACAAGCTAACTAAATAAATAGCTTAAAAACATTGCGTGGCTTACAATATCCAATCACTTTATTTTATTATTTCTGGTGGAGAGTTACTTTATGAAGTATGTGTACATGTCCTACAATAACTAGAAAAGTAGACATTTACAATTTTACACCTGCAATAATGAAACAAGGCTTCCCACACTTTTCAAGAAAGTATTCAAGAAAGTATTTCCAACCAATAACGTTTCATTCAAAGACTTGCACAGTCAAGGACCCGATGACCCTAAGAGCCACCTTAAGTTGTCATGGCAATGAGAAGACAAGCTTGAAGAGATGTAAGTGATGAACATTCAATTCTATTTTGGTTCTTTTGCAGTCAATTTTTGCTTGAAAACTGTCAATTGGCACCCGTGTTATCATCTTTTCATAGCCTCACATCATGCCATGTGAAATTTTGTTCGTAAACTCCATGTGCTGAGTATCATTACAGTAAACAATCCTGAACCTCCTAAGCCTGTGTTACCTTGTCAGTTGTGAGTCACTTCTCCAATGAAAACTGAGATTTGAGGGCTTTTATAAAACTGCATTATCTTATTTTTTTTTAGTTTTTATTATCATTTTAATGTTTCAGAGTTGGCGTGATGTCCTCTGGATGTTGCCAATGAAATAATATTTAGATTTAGATTTAGATTTTAAACCCTGTGCGACAAAACACCAATCTCAACCAGTACTATATATGGAATTTCTGCCCCCTCACCCCCTACCCCCATCCCCCTGCCAAATGAGAGAAATTGATTCATGAATTTATCTCTGCAGTTTAACATTGTCACAACCTACAAGTCATGTTAAATCAAAGATTCAGTTTGCAGTGTTTTTAATGGGGTCTACATATAGTTATTATCATTCAATGTACTGTTCCAGGAAATATCCACAACCCTCCCATGGGAGATTTTTTGGTTTGAACCTCCCCCATCCCTCAGGAAATTCCCATTTTGGTTCACAATTTCCTTTTAAAAAGTTTTCGTTTTCAAGATCACCCTCACCTGTAGAATTTCCAAAAACCCTCCTTAGGGTGAGTATGGATATTTTCTGGAATCACTCAATGTACCTTTTCAGTCAGCCAATTTCTACTTGACATTGTGATATATACTTACTACTGATCAGGTCTGTAACAAATTTCTACAAACCTGCTCCTCAACAAATTTGTGGTCTGTTTCCTGAAGCCAGGAACCAAGAAGGATAGAATCATCTTTATGACAGACAGTTCGCAGCAAAGATGTAGTTGTCATAGCTGGGTTTTCTGCCAAAGTGAACTCTGCAACCAGCACACGTAATAGGGAATGAAAGCTTCCTACAGTGGAAAACAACGTAATAAATTAATGTACATGGCTATCTACTCTAGAGTAAACACCTTAAGGAGGCTGGCAACAGTTTTCCAGCACCTTTTCTGACAGTTATACTTTAAAGGATGAATATCACCACTGATGCTACAATAATGGTATCACACAAATGCCCAATCATTGGTAAACAAGTTGTGGTCATCCTTTTCTTATAACAGATTACCACAACAACAATACAGCCTGTTAAGACACCCTTAAATTTAGCTTTTAGCTATGGATGGGAGATTCACTCAATCTTTCCAACAACAACAACAAGGTTTATTTGAACTGTAAAATTAGCTTAATTACTAATTAAACAATAAGTATATTAAAAATACATACAGTTGCTGGTCACCCAAACAACTAAAGAGCTAAACTAGTTTCCTTCATTCCTTTGCTCCTTCCTTCACTCCTTCACTTCCTTTTAGACTTTTTGCAAATCCACTGACCAATGCTTAAGGTTTTCAAAGTCGTAGCCAAGTTCAAGATATTATATTCAACACAGAGGTGAAACAATAAATTTTCCTCACCAAGTGAGTAGTTTAAATTAAAAGTACGTACTCTGGATAGTAAGAAAGGGCCAAGGTAACAGAGAAATGGAATCAAAGTGCTCTGTGAGCAATTTTGTGAATTGAAGAGGTGAATAAAATTAGTTGATTATTTGTTTAATGCATGTTTAGGCTTGTTGGATCATCTGGGAAGTTATTTTTTATTTGCTTTTTGAGATCATCTAAAGTATCCCCAAGTATAATGTCAACAGCCTTGGTCTTATCTTTATTATTTTTAGAGAGGGTGTAAGGGCATTGTTGTGAGTATCTACTGATGCATTTGTAGTAAATGAATGTGTTATGTTCATTAGATAATTATCTTCCTCTGGTCAGCCTCCTAGCTCATAAGAATGCCTGCGTAGGAGACCAGTGCTGTAATACCCCAGTTAAAAAGCAGTGAGATCATTCTGGTTCCAAGGGTCAGGTCTAATATTATACATTTCTTGCTCTACCCAAGCTCTTAAACTGACTTGTAGTGTCAGCAGCAATACATCATGTAGTTACTTAATCAAAGTAACATGTCAGTTCACTCACTGAAATGGTTACATGATGCAACATGAGACAATGACGATATGTGCATTATACATTTATCATGATTCAATCACATGGAGAGAAATTAAAATCTAATTGAATTTTATCACCAAAGGCATCTATAATTGGGGCTCAAGTTAAACTTACATCAAAATTATAAGATAATATCTATGTAACTGTGTATATTAAGCACTTTTACCTTCATACACCTTTGGCGGGAGAAGACTAAGAACTGAGTACAATCTTAACCTCATAATAGCTGCACTGGCTTTCAAGTGATTCCCATGTTGCTTGATGATCTGAGGCATACTGAACAAAATAAAAATAACATAAATGAAGAGGCATAGTATGTATTTTTATTTCCCACCTAACTAAAGGTGATTTATGAATGATGAGCAGTTTGGACTTCTGTTACAGAACTTAACAGATCACAACAGCCTAAAGAGGCAACTCACTCAAATGCACATTATTCTGGTTTCTTCAGACTCTCTGTGGACCAGGATTATTAGCTTCTTCTTTGTATGAAAAGCTTAATCAGATTGCTAGACCTAGACAGTCAGCCAGTGTCCATTTACAGGGTTAGAAACTAAATTTTGACAGCACTCACCATTTGGGCATGTGACTCTCAAAATCCACTCACCCAGTGTAATTTTCACTTGCCTAGAAAGATGCCTCCCAAAAAAAATTTCCATAATGATTCACAAATCATGCGTTTTTCGTTATCAATCACAAAGGCCCAGCTTTAGTGTCAGTTTCGTGTTGAGATTTCTTGTTCCTGTCCATTTAGGGGACACCGACGCCCAACCTTTTCAAAGTAGACTGGCCACATAAAAATAGTTTCAATGGCATGTCAATCTCTTTTTTCCCCACCCTCTTATCTTCTTTATTGTTTTCTTCTACTTTGTTTTGTTTCATCCCTTGGCATGATTTCTGAGCCCTTAGGAGTCAAAATATGAAGTTCTGTAGCTCACTTGGTGCAAAAGAAGCGACTTATTATTAACCCTGTTTTCATAAATCCACTCAAATGTACATTGTAGCATAATTTAATATGCAATTTGTCAATGGGGTAATTGAAAAAAATATATCTAAAAAAGTAATTCCTTGGTGAAGAGTTTTCTCATGGGGTGGAAATACATGTTTAATCCCCCACTCTCAAAATTGCATTTTAAAGAGACATGATCTATTGGATTAAGTTAAAATGGTTAATTAAGTTAAAATTACTTTAAGGCACTAACATAAAATAGAAACACCCCATGATCATGTCTTGTCAAAAAATATTCTACTACTGTATGGTATAGCTATATTTACTCTAATACTGGTATTAATATCAATTCTTACCTTGGAAGCATCGCTAGACATGCATCTGTAGTAACCAGGAGGCGACGAGTGAGGTCATCATTGAGAAGAGTAGAACAATTTGCACAAAAACTTGCCATTGCTAAAGTCAACCAATAACAGTAAAAAATTAACAAAGTTTATAGAATATTTATCTACACTGAACTGATTTTAGTAAAGTTATGTGTAAAAAGAAGGCTCTTCAAACACACCAAATCACAGTCTAGCAAATTCCCCATCTCTCAAAAATTGAAGAACAACACTAAGTTATTAGCTGAATACATGACACAAATAACTTTTTTTTCTTCTATTCCCAAGGCAAAGCACTTTGTTCAATTAAATCAGTATGTGGAAAATGCAAAATGATATATTATAAGGTAATATATAGATTTAGGCCAGCCTAAAAGCATAGCTCCTGGGGCGGGTTGTTCGGAGCCCGATTAAGCTAACCCAGGAAAAGGTAGAATTTTGATTTGAGTTTTGTAACTTTGCGGTGAGGTTTCCTGTATATTGTTTGGCCTTCTGTTTTGAGTTTTAATAATCACCATATACACAAAACAAAGCAGCAAAAAACATTTGTATAGAAGAAAAAGTTACAATTCAGTCAACTTTTAATCCAAGGTTAGCATCAACTGGCAAACAATCCGACCAAGTTTTCAACAAGTTAACCTGACATGAGCCCGCAATCCAGTTGAAAACCAGCATTTGGTCAGCAGTCAAATTAAAAAAACATGTGACCTCGATGAGCTGTAAACTTGAGCCTGTGATATGGTCATCTGATACTGGTCAGCAGATACCTTGCTTTGACAGGTGGCAATTGATCATAACATGGATGTCCAATATCAAAGAAGTACACAATAAACCAAGGCTGCATGTCTCTGTCAACCTATTATTTGGAGTATGACCGCCTTGTTGCACGACTCCGTCGCCGTCACTGTCGCCATCATGCGTACACGCCGTTGAGCAATACCACTAGCCATGATAACCATGAAAAAATCAACTCATGGGTTTCCTTTTCTTTCCTATATGAGTATGGGGCTCCACTTGGCGGGCCTTTGGGCCGCCAGAGCTTCGCCATGATATGGTTAATCCTTCAGTTGTATATCTGGTGCTCTGAAGTTTTTTAACAACTGCAATAGTTAAGGTATTGGTACCTATTGTCAGACACTTGAGTTTTCTAACATATTTCTGCCCAATATGAAGCACTCTTATTTTGATTTTTCTCCCAGTTAAAGTTTAGGATATTGATTGGCTACTAGAACTGTTTGATTTCAATTTCATGGCTTCTTTCAACAGAAAATTTGCATAATGTAAGTTAGCTTAAAAGACCAATAATTATTGTTGCACATCAAACCAATTCTCAGATGCCTAAACATTTGTCTAGTGAGTGGCTTATTTATGCCAAAAATAACAGCCAAAAAATGCTCACTAGCTCATCTGACAAAGTGGTACTGTAAGTGGTTACTTGTTAGTTTAGGGAAATGTTTTTACTGTAAGCATTCCATTTTAAGGCTTAAAAAGTCCAAAACAGCCTTGTTTACTTGAGTTTGTATGGGATTTTGGCAGCTGTCCGACTTCCGGTTTTTGTGGCCTAGTTAAGGTTACCGTATACCTTCAGATAGGCAATTTTCTTCCAATTTAGATTTTTGGGTCAAAGTAATGGTGAAAGATAAATCTCTAATCTTTGAAAAAAAAAAATTGAGAAAGACTAAATATTGGCGGAGAAATGGAGGTTTTACATTTTCATCAGAAGTAAAAGTTTCCCTCATAATTGACAGCCCAATGACATGTATACAATCAAACAAGACGACGAATTGGCTACTCAGTTAATTCAGCATTGTTGTTCTGACTACCAAGCATTTTTCATATTACGTGTAATTCTGTTAATCATAAGTAAACATGGACCACTGAAAACTCTGTGGACCAGCTCAAAAAAGTGAAAACAGTGAAGAACAAATAAAATACACAATGAGTGATTCAATGAGTGATTCAATGAGTGAAGAAGCGAAAGTTGGCCTCGTGGATGAAGCTATAGCCACCATATCAAGCAGGCAAAAAAACAAAAATTATTGAGTCAAGAGAAAAGACCTTGGAACTTGACAGCGATAACAGCAAAGTTGACAGAGACTTTCCTGATGAGTTCAATACAGACGAATTGTCAGACTCATTGAGACCTATTGGAATATTATCATGGATGCATTATCCATTGCTCTGCTGCACTTACTTTTGTTTGTTTTCTTCACCCAGCCGCTAAAGCGTTGATATCCTTTTCCGACTTCCCCATTTTTCCAGACCAGTTCCATGAAAATCCGAGCTACAAAAAATTATCTCTCTGCCTTCAGCGCCTTGAGTGCATTGCGAAACACAAGGGCTTTTTGGAGATTCACACATAAATTTCCCAAGGAGGTTAACAATAATAATGATAATGACAATGACAATGATAATGATAATAATAGATATTTATATAGTGCCTATCCAGATCTGTTCTAAGCACTTAACAAAAGTAAAAGAGCTAAAAAGAAAGTTCTAAGAGATAAAAATACAGAGAACAAAGATAAAAGATAA
>Ga0126338_10003322_pt1:0-10000 | contig 11261 bp, 3 predicted proteins | sample OrbCmetagenome_2_FD_92529 | JGI IMG/M metagenome (GOLD analysis project Ga0126338, IMG submission 92529) | Coral microbial communities from Petempiche,Puerto Morelos, Mexico - Orbicella C C metagenome | ecosystem: Host-associated > Invertebrates > Cnidaria > Coral | place...
AAAAAAAAAAAAAAAAAAAAAAAAAAAAGCCCTTTCATATTTCACGGGGAAAAAAACACGCCACTCACGAATCACGAAAATACTCTTTACCACCCTTTTGATATCATAGATCACTTAAATTGAGCGTCCCTCGTACATATATTAGTATTCAGGCTACGCAACAGTCGAAATCATGATAAGGATTTGTAAGGGGAAAAACGGTTATATTCTTCCTGAAGCCCAAAAATCACTAAAGAACATGAATAAAACACACCTACTTCATATAGCTAAGGTACTAATCAAAAACGACTGTTTTCATTGCAGTTATGATAACGCTTGGAGCAATCAGTTCAGCACTCTTTTTCTCTTTGTTTTTACAATTGGGAGTGCACGCTAAAGATCTTCACCCTCCAGTTGGCCAGGTGTTTTACCTCGCAAAAACTGATCTGCTTGGCGAAGAGCTGATCGGTGGTGCACCTGTACTAATTCTCAACAAATCACAAGATTGTTTTGTCTGCAATAAAAGTGAAATTATTGACAACGACTCTACTTACTTCGAAAGCACAGAAGCCTTTTACTCAAGCGTTGCAGAAAACTACAAACTGGGAGCAGAGTTAAAGAAATACTTTACTCTTGGCTTTACCTTGGATCAAACAACAGAATCGATTTCTAAAAGTAATCGCACAGTGAAAGGTTCTACCTTAAACGTGCTATCGAAAGTTGGTCATTGTGTTATTAAGCCTGAATGCATCTACGACGAGAGCAGCCATACATTATCTCAACATTTTATTTCAGCATTTGAGAGTTTGCCGCGGAGCGTTGGGCCGCGGGGACGAGGATATTACAATTTCACCGCTTATGAGAAGTTTTTGAATGAATTCGGATCTAATGTTGTAACAGGAGTTACATATGGATCTAGAATGTATCAGCATTGCTTCTCTCAATCTGAGCAGAATTACGATGAACGAAACTTCACTGTGAGGGCTTGTGTTGCTTTTACAGGTGGAACAAACATTACAAAAACAAACATTTCTACTTGTGCTGGTATAACCCAAGAAGAAGCGGACGCTAGTTCATCCCTTGAAGTTACCACACGATTAATCATAAGAGGAGGAACAAAAGAAACAAGAGCGAAACTCTATGCTGAACGAACGGGCGAGCTTATAGCCCAATTTTTGACCGAAGCGAACTGGGAAGAGCCAATTGGATATTCATTTACTGCAGTGTGGACATTACTTGGACAAAGGTACATGGGTACAGAACACTATGCAAAAGTGAGACATTTGGAAGGCTATTACTTGGGAATGAAGAACTTTGGTTGTCCATTTAGTATGCCAAATGGATGGGCAATGCAAGGATTTTCTACCACGGACTATTCAACTGACGATGTACCATCATATAAGTGCTACATTCCTTATTCGGGTTGCCATGACGACTCTGACTGCCATTATGGTCCCGGTGTCTATTGCCAATGCCACGGCCAGACCTGCTTTAAAGACGAAATCACCATCCTTGACACCGGTGAACAGCGATTGTCTGTAACTACACAATTGGACGAGGGCTCGAAATGGCAAGGTTGTGAACTGAGATTCTTCTCTTGCAGTTGCATGAATGGAAATCGATTCAATTGGAGAACCATCTGGGAGCAAGATAAAGATGGAGCAGATAACGGAAAGATGCTTCGTGCCATGCATAGCAAAATGCAGTCTGCACACAAAAATGCAGCCTCCGCCCCTGAAGAAAGCAAGAATTCAAAGGAAGAACTCTAAATAATTTGAGACAGACTTCAAGTCTGTGATTTAAAACAGCTAGCATGTACAATTGTTAATTAATGATAATGAACATGGACAGCCCTAATTTCGATTATTTTGCTTGAAATTATTCTCGGGGTATAGCATTACTCTAGTATTAAAGGCAAAATTGTGTCCTTTGAATACACATTAAGGTTATCGTGCGTAGTAAGGGAAGTTCCTTCAACAGGTTTTTTTTTTTTGTTCTTCCTTTACCTAAAACGTCGAGCATCCGTTTACATGCAGACCTAAAATAATTTATGCGGTTGATTGTTGCCTCTCTGACCTTATTATAAACAATGCCAGCAGAGAATGAGATAAGGAACAATTCCACTGAAAAATTTGTAGACCACCATTTTTTTTTTTTTTTTTCACAATAATGGCTACAAATTAAAAGGCAGGTTTGAGCTTGAACTACGTGGCTATAATCATAATAATATAAGGTCAAATAAGTGGATAAGCAGTGAAGCCACCAAATAAGGGACCATTGAGTTCAGCCTTTTGTAATATTAGTGGAGTTTCCCTTCTTCTTAAAAATGTTAATGACTATATAGCATTGGCGTTTGAAAGAGTGTCCTCTAACGGATGACGACTGTCCTTTATACTTGGCTGGTCCTTCATTTGGAGGTTATATGCATTTTATTGGCAACCTGATGGACAGCTTCTCTGCTATACATGTTCGTGCGAAAGGTATAGAACAAATGTGCTGTAGTATAGGATCCTTTCTCTTTTGTTTCTTCTCAGCCACAGAGTATGATGCATTCAGTGGATTCTGCCTGTAGTCACGCATCAGTTGAACCATGTGTGATTTACTTAAGTGTGATCTAAGTGTGATTTACTTCAGTGTAATCTAAGCGTGATTAACTAAAGTGTGATCTCGGTGTGATTTACTAAGTGTAATCTAAGTGTGATTTACTGAAGTGTGATCTAAGTGTGATTTAAGAGTGATCTAATTGTGGATTGAAGTGTGATTTTCAAATCACACTTCAAAGTGTGTTGGCTGATGATGTGAGTTGCCGAAATTGCTGTCCTTGTAACTCATACAGAATGAATTTTCCGATTAGGTTTGAAATTAAGTATTGTCTTAAGGAGGCTGGCAACAGTTTTCAACACTTTTCCAATAGCTATACTTAGACGGATGAATACTGCCACTGTTTATCAAGTGATGCTCAAATAATGGTATCTCACTGATACCCAATCAGTGGTCAACAAGTTTAGGTCATTCCCCTTGAATAAACAGTTGCTACAGGAACAATGCAACCTGTTAAAAACCTCAATTAACGTTCTAGCTTGTAACTCAAAAAACGAGCTTGGTGACCCCCATTTGTTTATTAACATGCAAGTTTTTTCAAAGTTTAAGAAACTTCTGCTCAGGGAGTTTAGAGTCACCTCAGATTTTATGTTTGGTTTGTGATTAGTGGACCCTGGATACTTTATTGAAAACTGAGCAATTTGGTTCTTTCAAGTTTATATTCCAAATTATTTTGATTTTCGTGCACAGTTAATTGCATGGATGATTAAATTATTGTTATTTGCTGATTATTTTTATTGTAATACGTAATAAAATAAAAATGTGTGGTAGTTGCAGTTGCTTCTTTTATTAAAGTGGGGACAGATTAGGGCTTTAAGTTCCAGTGGTCAGGTAATGTTTATGGCAAAAAAAAGCAAACAAACAAACAACAAAACAACAACAAAGGAGTAAAACGACAAAAACAAACAAACAAACAAAATTGTTGCCAAACGATAAAAGCTAGGTGCAGGGAGAAGAGGGGCTTATGGCAAAATTGTACCTCTAGAAAAGGGGGCTTAATAGAGATATTATTATATGACTAACTCCGTGAGCGGGCAAGACGAACCAAATCCTGCGCTGTGATAGGCTACCCGAGCGGGCAAGATGGAGCTATGTTATCCGCTTGGGATTACGCGCTGTGTCCCGCAAGAAAGATTTCTCAGAAGTAGTGGCCGGTTAACCGAAATTTTCTTTCGTAATTTGTGCCGTGAAAAATATTTTCCCTGACGATTTCTGTATCAATGGAATTGGAAAACGAGAAGACTGAAAGCCCCAACGAGAATGAAAACAAAGAAAACAAAAATGTTGACGAGTTTCATGAAATTATTTTGCAACAAGCTTAAGTAGTATAAACACAAAATGACATGAAGGCATTGAAGCGGTATTATTTCCAAGAAAACGAGAAGATAGGGAACTATGTGACATACCCGAGGGAGAAATGAATTTGCTGTTGTGCAAATGTTTACAAAATCGTGAAGAAACTAGATGGCATAGTACAAGCCTGTCAGTTTGACGTCTTTTCAACGAAATCTTCATCGCTCCTGGAGCAAAAGAGGCTCAAACGCGAATATTATTGGAGAAGTTTTGAGTGCCAAACGCTGAATACTTGTTGAAAAACATGGCCGAGGAAGACAAGCTTTTCGAGTGTGATGAATCCGACAGCTTTGTAGCGCCACAGAGCCCAGCAATTATTCTTTCAAGCAAGGATCGGCGAAAGAGAAGGGCAGATGAAATGAACAACTCTTGCTCTAATGGTTAAATCTTCTTTAGAACTTAAGTATTGAAAATTGAAGCCATTTTGAGACATTTTTGAGGTTCAAAAACTGCTTTGATCGAGGAGTTCGAGCGGTTTCGTCCATTTGTTTAGGTGATTCCCTAGTAAACCGCCATAGATTTCCAATGAAACTTGGTATGCTGACAGGACAAGGAGATATTAAAAACGCAATAAAAAGAGGGGGTCACCGTGTTTGTTTTCACGCCACAATGCTGACAAATACTGTTATCTAGGTGACTTATGGTAATCTCCGTGCGCAACAAATAAGCTCGATTATTTTTAAATGTAGCGTGTTATATGACACAGAGTTTGGCTTTCTTTGTTTGTTTATTTATGTACGTCCCAGAGAAAATGTCTTCAAATACCCTGCATTATTTTATCCTTTAAAGGATACATAATTTGTAATACATAATGTCTCCCTCTGCAGTATGTATTTCATTTGCCAAAAAAAAAAGCTATAGATTTCTACTAATTTTTTTTCTCAGTTACTGAAATTATGAAATAAAAAGTGGGGGTCGTCGTGCTCGTTTTTAAAAGAGAAAAGGAGCATTTATTTCGCTATCGAGCTTAGTTTGAGGGAAATCTCTTACGTTTTGTACGCGCACGCGCTCATGTGCGCGCGCTAATGATGCGAAAATCACAGTAGGGATGCGCCATGCAATAGCAAGGAATCACTTTAATTCCATTCAGAGGTTAGACATTTACTCGTCAAAAATGTAAACCAATCAAATGATCGTACTCAATCAGGATAAAAAGGCACGCGCCCTTGATTTTTGCTTGCAACTCGCTTCCTTGCAGTCCTTGAAGATAAACAAGTACAAAGATCATTTTTTGGGTGTTTTATACCGTATAATAAATCCTTTATTCACCAAGCTTGTTCGGTCGAGGTGACTGAATATTGGCCTCGTTCTTTTTTTTTTTTTTTTTTTTTTTCTTTTGCGCCTTGCGAATAGTTTTGCAAAGCTAAGGCTAAAGCATGCTCCCCGGGGTCAGCCAATGAAAATATTCGAATCAGGATTCGAATTTTCTTCGTGTGACCAATGCTACCCATAAAGTAATTTTAAAACGATTAGCACTGGGAACGATAATGCGTTATTATCGCCAAAACTACCTCGCGCAAATTTCCCAAATCATCAGCTTTCACTCCACCTAATGTTTATCGCCTCGTAATTTAAATTACCACTACTCGTTTTATAATGTTTTCTTACAGTAGTCTTTCCCTAACAATTTTGTTAAGAAAATACTTCAAGGTAACCCAAACCAGAGGTGGTCTTGTATTATTTTCGCTTGACCGTTGGAAATTCTAGCTTCATCTTTTCTGACCACAATAAACCGTCAGAAAACTGTTTTACTTCCTTCATCCAGGGAAATTTTTCGTCATCAGTTTTCTTAACCTGCCATAACGATGGCCGCATCTTGTAAAATGCTTAAGGTAATCTCATGACAGTAATCAAATATTTCAGGAGCTCTACATGTCTGACTCGAAATTTGTAAACCGTCGAGTTAGAAACCAGTTGCATAATTCCACGGATCGCTGTCCAACTATGCTTCCTCCAAATTGAGGCCCTGGGTACAGCAAAACTCTATTGTTCGTTTCTTGCAAACGGACTTGGAATTATCGGACTCTACTGATGTGAAGCTGTGTTTCTGCTCTAAGCCATGCCTCATTTCACTGCTGAATTTCTTGTTGGTAACAGAGGTGAAAGTGCTGTTTCTTGAAATTCTGTTGAAATTAATTGAATAACTTTAATTTCCCGCCTCGTGTCCCGTTGTTTCCTGTGCCCGGTGTTTTTACAACATATTACGCAATCCAAAGTCAGAAATCTTCCCTATTCCTCTCGTTTTCCGCCGTCTCCACTCTTACCCCTGAACCAGCCACCACCCCCCTACCCACCCCACATGCCCCGTCTAAATTGCGACGTCTGTCCCCGTCCAGTAGTAAGAATACGGTGCTTACCTCCCGAAGAGTCACTTCTATCGATTGCCATGCTTCTTGTCAGCGCTTTCTTTGTTAACGAATCAACTCGGGGACCATTCTTCGGCAGTTGATGCTTGTTAGTTTCCATTGCCACCCGAACAGCATCATCAGCCTCCGCGGGAGTCTTATCATCAGCTGAAGAGTGTGACGTCAGCGTTATTTTGGGTGATTGTGATTGGTTAATTGTACCACAGACGGTCGTTTGACCGGTGGAAAGCCTCTGATTGCTGTCAAGATCGCTGACGTTTTGTCCATTTGTAGCGATATTTGGCGGGCAGGGGATAGTTATATCTGGATGGTGTTTGATTTGAACTTGAGACGTGCACCTTGGTGCTGTTCTGCACTATAATGAACGGAGACAAAACAAAATTATTTTAACTGTGACGACATCAGATAATTTGGCAGATGTTCTGTACTTCTAGGGCCACAGATTAATTCAGTTCTCTTATCTGAAAAATCACTGTAACAGGGCACGAGGCATTCAAATAAATAATATAAAGTCCCGTCGCCCGTTGTGGAAAGGTTATTTTGGCAGTTGAAACGCACTTTAGCAGCCGTTGCCGTTGTGAAGATCGAGGTGGTCGTTGTAGAGAGGATAAAATAAGGGTAAATGTATGGACCGTCTATCGGGAGGGAGCAAAAAGAGTTGCGGTTATTGGAGGTTTGACCATATACAACCCCTAATAACTATCTGGCAGGTTCTTAATGAGACTTTACCTCTTGTTTTAAAGTAGTTTCTCCCAAAGGGTGGTCTGTGAAATAATCAACCACATCTCCTATTGTCGTGAACCGCCTAGCACCGACGTAATAGCCTTGGTCACGTGTTAGGACTGCGTGATGACAAACGTATTTTCCGACGCTGTGAGAGACAAGAACACAAGAGTTATGTTGACCTTACTCAAGCAAAGCCTTTGAAATGAACGTGTTAGGGCACAAGGAGATCAACGACACTGGCGAAAATTAAAAATATGCAATGTACAAAACAAGAAATAAACAGAAAGGAACAAAAAATCAAACAGAAAACGACACCAACACAAAATTAACAAAGAGAGTGAAGCAGCGAACGACCAATAAGGGATATGCGATTCTGCAGCCAAGGAAACAGCTTCTTTAAAGTTATGTATAGCAGGAGACATGAAAAAACTTTCTTACGAAATCGATAGAAACAACTCTGATGTCATGTCATGGGAAAAAACAAAGGCACCAGGCTCCGCTCGAGACAGCAATTCCTCGGCTTCAGAACGGCTGAGCTTGAATGGACTCCAGCTAGAAGATGAATGGTTAAAACAGTTATATATTACGTTGGTGTCCGTAGCATAAGAGCCATTGATTTAACTGCTTCTTATGTTGCGTCTAGTGTCGCAGTTTTTGTAGAATGAAGCGTACTTTGCCTTATAGGACCATCTTGTTTATACGACCACTCTTTTGGCTCTGACTACCTCCTAATGAACCCAACGACCGCCTTTTAGAGTTACGCGCTTTTGTTTTCTATTCAAATTTATTTCGATTATACAGCACTGACTCGAAAGGCCGAGTGAGTAAGTCACAAATGGCAAATATAAATTAAAACGAATATTTTGTTCATCGACTAGGTGGCTGCCTTCTACATGTACCTACAAGCGATGGAGGCTAATGATGCTATTGTCATGATTCTCAAAAACGTCTAAGTTCGTACACTTTATTGTTGCTGTGTGAATCAATGTTTCTTTCTCTATACATACTGGAAAGTTCCAATGGAATGGCTTTGCTAACAAGACTAATTAATATTCAGGAAACCTTGATGAGCTTTAACAAAGTGTCCCGACCGATTATCGAAAGTTCTCTTTAAAAAAATTCATTCCATATCGCCAAATACCTTCACATGTATTAACAAATTGGTTAAAAAGACTGTACAGAACAAATAGCTTACACCCGCTTTCAGTGTTACGTGCATAGGCGATATCTTTCGACCATCTCTCGACATTCCATCTTTCGACATGCTATGTAAGCGGCTGAAATATCGTTTACCTTTAAAACTAGCAATTTTTCCGGTTATTAGCGGAACAAATGACAAGTATATGATAATTACTGACCTTAAATGAATGAAGGAGATTGTGGAATTCCGATTTACGGGATAATTCAAACGATTTTAGTGTAGTCGATCGGCTCTCAATGGTGACTTAATTACGGTAGAATTGAGCCGTACCGCTCAGTTAATATTCGAAAGATGTAAACATTCAAAGCAGTCGATTTATCCCTCACAGAATGTTTTCTTGATACTCCTAGCCTTGGTTTGATGTCAAATAAATCCATCTTTCATGATGAAAAGTCGAGTTCGACCGTAAAGAAGCCATTTGTGCTTACATTTTAACGTAGGCCAGGTTACATAGCATGTCGAAAGATGGCATGTCGAGAGATAGTTGCTATGCACGTAACACTGAAAGCGCGTATAAGAAAGAAGTACAGCATTACTAGGAACGAAGCGGATTATCACAAGTCAAATTTGCAAGCATTTAGGCGATTTTGTGACAGGATTTCAAGAAGACAAAATTACCACTCTGGTTAAATTTGGAAACGTTTAGTTTTTATGTTCTGTCAATCTCTTTCTGCGATCAATTTAATATGCAATTTTTACTTTGAACCATTTTTGCAAAAGTTAAAAATTATTCAGAGAAATATTAAAAGTGAATGTCCGCAGTTCTTGGACACTAATATCCGTAGTTCTTGTACACTAATATAGTCCTGTGTTTTCTATAGGTCAAGTTTGCTGACGTCTTGGCTAGTGTCGTGTAAAAACAAGACATTACTCAATTTATCGGTTTCGCTCATAAATATCATAAATATAATTCAAAATCAAGAGAAACAACAACAATAAATAACAATAATATATCCCTGTAGAACCCCGCAAATAACAGTCTTTTCAGACATTGCGATGTCTGTAGTTAACTTTTATACCTAACCATGAGTATTTTTTGGAGTTACAACATGAGATTTTGATTCGCAAAGTTTTTTGCAGGGTTGGAATCGAAAAACTACACGTACTTCTGACGGGTTTTGAATATAATGTGGCTTTCAAAATAATTCTGCCATAGACATACGCACCAGAGAAACTAGAGAGATGTATGTATTGATGTGGGTTGTCGTTCATTTTGAAAACTAGTGTACTGTCTATGCTTTTTTCACTCTAATCCATTTCTTTCGGATTTGATTTGAGTTCGGATTTGTTAGAATTCTCTGACCTATGTAGTTACACGACACAAAATGACGCGTAAAATTAAGTTGTTCGTATCCGTTTCTGGTTGGTTGGTTTTTTTTTTGTTTTCGTGTTCTATTTGAAAAAAAAAACAAAAACAAAACATTTTCGGTTGGTTTGGTGGATTAACTTTTTCTAGCGACCTCAAACCAGGTTGAAACAGTTGAAAAAGCATTTGCGTTATTATGTGGCGTGATTGCAGCTTTTCCCAGGAGTTACCTTGTTTCAACCGAAAACGGTTGGAAAAGTGTTCTATTGAGGAACGTCAACAGTATCAAGCCAAACAGGCTGCGGTTTGAAACGGTCGATCCGAATAGAACACCACCTAAGATTACCGAAGGAACTTGTAGCTAACTCGAAAATCTATTGCAGACGAAATCAATGTAGACAGAGAAGTTGTTAAGATCTACGAGGAACGCCTATCCCGGTGTTAAAATTATGTCTCCATTACACAAAC
>Ga0126338_10003324_pt1 | contig 11259 bp, 4 predicted proteins | sample OrbCmetagenome_2_FD_92529 | JGI IMG/M metagenome (GOLD analysis project Ga0126338, IMG submission 92529) | Coral microbial communities from Petempiche,Puerto Morelos, Mexico - Orbicella C C metagenome | ecosystem: Host-associated > Invertebrates > Cnidaria > Coral | place: Petempiche,Puerto...
GAACGCTTAATCGAGCGTTGTTTCAATTGGCTGATCTTAAAACGCAAAATAAGGTACATAAAATATACGTAAACGTAACACAACTAAAGCGTAATATACCATTTAAGTCATTATTAATCTAAGGACTAAACGAAACGCAAGTCAAGTAACATAACAAGGGACATTACATTTTGCATAAGCCTCCCAAGTTTTAGATTTTTTTTTTTCATATCATATCTGTGTAATTGAAATGATTATATAACAATAAAAGAACGCAGGAACTCGCAGCAACAATGCGCTTTTTTTAAAAATTTGCTTGATGCCGCGAAAACTGCAATACCTTTGGCGGTGTGGACCTCTTCGGCCTAAGCGGAGGCTTTACTTTCACAAGCTTTTAGTGCCGCTTTCAATATGAAAACATAGTGAGATTTGAAGGAAAATTAAAATAGGAGATCCTCATTTTACCTTGTATTTATAGAGGATGTTTTGACTATAACATATAAAAAAAAACGTAAAAGAACATGATATTCATGTAAGTCTGAGTATTAATCAGTTAGCGTTGAGAAAGATATAAATAAGACAACGACAAAACCCTGTACTTTCCCCTCCATTTTTGTCCAAACGAACAAAGTTGGGGAGAAATAAATTCTGCCGACTTCAGCACATGACACGATTAGCAGCTGGTGTAGGAGTTGCACCACTAATGTAACCTCACTCATCTGGCGAATGAAAGAGTGATTCATTACAAATGATGCAATAAAAAAAAGTTTGTTTCAACTCTGTTTCTAAAATATAACCTGTACAAGTAACTGAAGACGTCATTGCATTGTTTTGTTGGAAGAGAAACCAAAATGTTTATGGGCTTCATGACTGTTAACCGTTAGTTTCCATAATGAACTTCAAAGACAAACGCTATTCCAAGAAATAATAACGCCGAAAAACTTAAATTAGCATTCGAAGGAAATACTTACATCTCTTATTTTCAAGCTGGGATGATATCACAATTCTAACCAACAATTTCAGTAGCTTCGGCCTCTTCCGCATGTTTATGTTTCTAAAAACAAATGGTTGATTAACTGGGTTGAATTTTAGTAGCATTAAAACCAAAAGGCACAAAAGCTCAAATTTCTAATGGAATATAAATAAAGTTCCACATGGAAACCACGGCCTACTCCCGTTTCTTGTACTGAAGTAAACTAGATAGAAAGCAAAGAAAAATTGAAAACGCTTTGAGTAGAATAATTTGTCGGCCCTCTGAGTGTGCCTTGTTTGAACAGAGCTAGTTAGGACTTTATTACTTAGAAGAAAGATGTCGCCGCCTTGCAACTGGTATAGTTTGTTCAGCTTGACCGAATTTAAAATTAAAAAGCATGAATATGGAAAGAAATAATTTTCGATGCAAATTATTGTATTTAGAATACTGTACCTAGCTGTCTCTCGCTTTCGTGGTCGCGGCGTGGTTTAGTCATTCGGTAAACTCTTGCAATAACGTGAAATGAAGTAAAATGTTCTTTATATGAGTGAATTAAAATAAATAATATAACCTCCGCATATTAGATGACAGCTCTTAAGTCGACCAACTACCACAAGCGTAAACTAATTGAGACGTTGCAGAGTCAACACAAGATTTTTGCAATTTAATATGTGTCGCCTCAAAATGACAGTGCGCCATAAAAGTTGTCATGCTGTCGTTTTGCTCAGTCGAGAGTCTAAAAATATTGTTTCTGCAATTTAAAGTCTTTTTAAAAGAATCTTTTTATAAAAAAATTGTGGCCTGTACGAATTGCATTTAATAAAAAGTGGTTCAGCTTAAGACATGTTGGCGGGTCGGCAGACATTGTGATTTATTCCATTCGAGTTTTTAGGTGGCGCCGTCGGCAAATTAACGATCATGAAGTACCGCTAAAGTAAAACGACACGAAATAATCAAAGAACACCGTCATGAACAGTGAAGTTACTTATGCGATAACATATATTAATCTTTGTATCCTTCTTCTGTCATTTCAAAAGGGATTTTGTTGGTCTGATCAAATGGTCGAACACATTATTAAGTAAGACGAGGAGTTATAAAGACTGAAAGTCATTTAATAAGGCAAAAAAGACAACACTGCAATGAATTCAGCTTTGAATAAAAAGTTACCAAAATATAATTGTTATTTGCTACAAACCTTACAGAGTTTCACATCAGCCTATTCTTTTATTCCGCAAAGCACGATTATTGGAAACTGTGCTTTTATAAAACCTCAAGGCTAAACGTCGCGTGCAGTTAAGAAAGACTGTTTTGTCTCCGGAAATCCCAGGAAACATTTCTAGAAATTCTCTTAATGCTTTCTACTCGATAGTCTTGTCGCCTCAGGTAAAAGTGCTTATCTTACTTTCAATGAAAAATGTTTTTGGCGTAGAAAGACCTACATTATCAATCATGATGGTGAATTCGTTGTGCAGTACGTGCACGTTAATTTACATGTCATTCCCGGCGTTTCAATTTTCGTGATCAGTCCGAGATGTTTTAAATGAGTATGGTTTTGTGACGCCAAAGAGTTTCACAGTTTGATAAGATCATGACAGCTTTCCATAAGTAGACAATAATCATTTTTGCCTGTAGTAATCGTTCTGTGCCATTACCCAGTTTCAAAACTAAGGAAAAGTCTGATATGATACCAGATTTTAGATAAAACTATGATAGAACAGATAACAAAGTATCATAACATATGTACTGTAATTTTCTTAATTCGTAATTTGCTATATACAAAACAGGGAAAGCAAACAAAAACTAGGGAACTTTGAAACATCCAAACACGAACGTTGCAGCAAAAAAAGAAAAAAAAAACAAAAAACAGTACATATGTAAATGGTTATAAACAACTTTGGGATGAAACTAACTGATCATACATGAGGCAATTGTCTCTGTCTCAATAACTTACGATAGTATTTATTCCTGGCCAGATAATCTTTAATGTTACAAAGGAAATGTTTTGAAATTGTTACTTGTAACAATAGCCAACGTTTCGTTGCGAGCAGACAACTTACGTGTAGAGTCAACCTACTTAGAGGAAAATGTTACTGGAACACGTTTCCATGGAGTTACTTGCATAATAATGTCGCGAATATGAAACCGTGCTGATATTGTAAGGTATGATTTTTACATTATAGCGTGCTCCAAGGTTAATATTGTATTATTCTCTCAACTTCAGTAGAGAACTTCGCCATAAAAATACTGGAATAAAACAGTTCACAGCAATATGAACTATATCCCTCTTACACTAGAAACCCACGACTAAGTAGCTTCCTACTCGTTCAGTTGTTTGCGTGACGGACCGAGAGAAGGTCTAAGCTACATGTGCACGTCTGTAGCTCCATTAACCCCAAAACAATGAGCATACATATCTTTTAACATCGTTAATCATGACTTAAAAAGCATATTAATACAACACTTTAGGGCATTTGAAATCATTTAGTACATCAAAAACAAAACGAAGCGTGCTGTTTTTATCAACAATTTGAATTTGATAATTTTAACTCCCCCTACGCCCTCCAAATCTTTGAAAGAATCATTTGTCTTATCAAAAAGCGTTTTGATGTTTCTTTTAAATTGCAGTATTCATTGAGTATCCGTGTATCAATATGGAAGTGAAATCTTTTTTTCAGTTCATTTTGCTTATGAACTACAGTCGAACCTCTTCACTACGGCACCTTGGGGACAGAAGGAAGTGGCCGTTGTAGGGAGGTGGCCGTTATGGGGAGATAGGGGTGTAATATGACACCGGTACATTTTCAGGGGTGCAACATTTTTATCTTAATAAAATGCTTATTATTTTGGCGGCTGGGACGCTTTATAGTGGCCGTTGCCGTTGTGGAGAGGTGGCCGTTGTAGGTTAGACCACCCACCAGGACAAAAATAAAAGTAGCCGTTGTAGAGAGGTGGCCGACTGTTTCGACTGTATTTGTTTATTTCTCAAATGGGACTTAGCCACAGAAACATAGCGTGATGATGAATCAGTTTACACACGGCCAGGAAGTAAAATAAATAAGAGGAAAAACTATGACAGAGACACTCATCCAGCACCTTTGTATCTTTGTTTGCTTGCTTCATTCAAAATTGCATTATTCGTCTAAATTGAAAATGAGTACATGTCCAGTTTGAAGAAAACTAAAAGCATCTTAAGTAAAACGCTGTCAACATGACACACGTAATATGTCTTTAAGGGTCTCAGAAAAAATTTTAAACATACGTGTTTAAAATTAAGTAACCGTCCCCTTGGGTTTTCGTCTGGAAAGAGGGTCTCAATGGGGGCTAGCCGTACTAAGAGGCTAAAAATTTAGGCCTAAGGGATCTGTCAGAAATTAACAGGGGGGAGGGGGTGAAAAACAGGGGGGTCACAGTTCAACTTAAATCAAAATTTAAAGTTTGAACAGCATTACAGGCTTTGCAGGCGTTGCAGGCATAAAAGGGAGGGTTATGAAAAAAAAATGACAGGAAAAGAGGAAGGGTCACAAGAAATTAAGCCATCATTATCGTAAAGGGATGCTTTAATATTATGTTTTACAAGATAACAAAGTATGTATGAAAATGAAGGCATGCAATTTTTCCCTGACGTATTAAAAAGACAAGCTGTTGAAAGTATAAATGCAAAACCCAAATTTATAAAACGGCTCACTGTGCTTTCTTTAGTATATCAATTGTTATATATCACTCAGAAGAACTGATCTCTCTGACAGCATCACCATCAGCAGTGCTGCCATCATGATTAAAAGTACTTTTACCACTGTATATAAAATTCGGACGTTTTATTATCCAGGGGAAGGTCATGGAATTTTAGGGCGAGTTTCAGGGGAGGGTCAGGACATTTTCATCCCTTACCTTGGAAGGGTCATTTCATTTTCATCGCTTAACTGAAAACCTCCAGCTCCCTCCCCCACCCCTTCCCCCTGCTAATTTCTGACAAGTCCCTTAGGAGTAAAAATTGGAAAATTTTAACCGTTAGCCGTAAACAATTTTAACCGTAAAACCAATTTGGCCAATAAAGTTGAAGTCTCATATGATTTTTTGTAAAGACGTTTTTGTGTCTCGTCTTGTATAGTGCAGGGAAACTGAGCCGGGAGCTTGGTAGTAACTATATTAGTTTACAATTCTTACAGATTATGCATGTACAATACTTTTTCTATCCCGAAATGGTCCTCAGACCTTTAGCATGTTTTACAGTAATCGAAATAATTTTTCGCCCTTTTTATATGATGAAAATTAATTTTTAACTTCTTAAAACGATGGTAATTAATATCTGAGGTTTGTGTTAACCGTAAGGAAAATAAAAGACCCATAGCAGTTAAGGCCAAAATATTAACCTTAGTCGTAAAAGCCACCAACCCATTGAGACTCTCTTGAAATTTTTTAGATTTTAAACCACGATTGAAAATAATAAGAAAGCTATTGAGTGTAACTTATTTGTTTCATTTATGCAAAAGGATATCGAGCTCCAAATTTAATGAAACCATATGAGAAGGCGTTGAGGAGAACGTTGATCGATGAAATTAACCATACTGCCGCGCTACTTCTTGCCCGATTGTGATTTTGTCCTCATAACGCTTTTTTTTGTGCAGCTCAAATTGGGTTCGCAAAAAATTTTATGCAGTTGATAAGACAATGGAACCTAAAGATTAACTATTTCAAATGTGCATAGGGTATTTACGAGTGACGTCACATTTGGTTGCTATAGCAGCGAAGTGCTCGTGTTCTCGCTCAACATACAAAATATTGAAATAAATAGTTTTGAACTCATTTCGTATATGTGCTAGTCTTTCAATTTACAAACATGTCACTCGTTTTTCATTTCATCAGGCACAATTTAAGCTCAAAGGCAGTGTTTAATTTACAGCTACAAAAACTGTGAAACCACAGTCAACCACGAGTCAGTTGCTATCTTCTTCAGGGTTAGGTCATATATCGCATGTCGGTCCTTAGGAAGTATCAGGTCAGTTTCGATATGTTATTGAAAATTCCAGCTTGGCGCCGCCACGACTAACTTGACTCCGGGGCTTAAGGAATGAAACAAAAGAAATCGGATCGGGATTGAGGGATTATAATTAGTTTCTTTGTTTTGTTCGTCCAAGTCTCGGAGCCATGTAAGAACTTAATATATCTGGAAATTGGTCACTTTATCAGGCAGTCGTTTTAATTGCAAACATGGCGCCTTGTGTTTCGTTTAGCTCTGTTTGAAATCTATCCCACACTCAGCCACTCGGTCCCGATAGTGCACGGGCAAATTACTGACTGTGTGGTAGCTATTGATTTCCGCCTAGTAATTACAGTTCCCTCCTTCGGGTTAAATAGTAAATTTTGTACCGCCCAAAAATGACGCCATACCTAAATTAAATCGGGGTGGATCAAGGAACACGCCATTGATATCTCATAAAAGACTAATCCACTTTTTCGAGCTGAAAACTTCGAACGTAAAACAACTGGGAGGAAACGACAAAAACAAGGAAGGAAGAGAAACGAAAGAAGCAAGCACATACCCTCCAGACAACTATAACAATACGATCTAAAATGTTGTAAACAAATAATAGGGAGCTTAAGCAACGACGACGTCGACGACGAGGACGACGCCTAGTGAAAAATGAATTTATATTTTAGAGGCGAAATTCGCGATTGTCTAGATCTGTTCGGTACGCCGATGGCTCTAAAAACGTGCTTAAGATAAATATGCAACGACGGCGTTCAATTCCAAATCGAAATACGAAAAATTAGCCGTCGTCGTCCACGTTCCGTAGACGACGCAGAACTTGGTCATTTCACGTTGTTGTTTTGAAGAGGACGGCAAAGAAATGTACAAAGATTTATAACACACGTGCACAGCTATTGTTTTGCTCATGAAACCTTTTGTTCAGTGACGTTCTCGTTGCCGTCGTCATCGTGGTTTGCTTAAGCTCCCTAATGTCAGAACAACTCACAAGGAGCTTGTATGGCTACAAAATGTAATGTTCAGTAGTTCCATAAAAGGCCGTGAAATGCATGGATTTCAATCGTATTTTTACTGTTTTGAATGACTTCATTCCCTATAAGCGATGTAAAAGAAGGGACTAAGATAATACGAGAATTCCCAACTATAATATTTCGTGTAATTAAATCTTGCTCGCTCGATAATTATGTGGGGCGAAGACTAAACAGTGACGGAAATTTTGGTTATACAGAACGAAGTTTAAATTGATAAGCAAATTTTGTATATGTAAAACTTAGCTTTCCGGCTAGAAGTCTAAACTGCGACTTAAATTTTGTTTATGCAAACCTTACCTTTAAACGAGCAATGTAAATAGAAAAAATAGAATCTAAAAATTCAAAACCTAAACCCTAATGTATAGAGAACGAAGTCCGAACAGAGAATAACTTTTTGTACTCGTTAACCTCAGCTTTTATAAAGTGCCCTTTAAATACAGAGGTATAAATTTTATACGAACTTGGATTATATTGAGCGAGTTGTAAATGACATCGATTCAAGCGATAACAGTTTGTTGATAATTTTTTCTCGCACTCGATTTGAAAATAAAGGAACAGCTATTTACTCCGCAATTAGACGGCGAACGTGGTCGAGGTTTCTATCGGCTGATAGCTGGGAAGGACGAAACCCTGAGAAGAGTGTCAAAGTCGATATAAGCCGTGCATGAGCGAGCCGTGTAATGTTTTATCAAAACCCACAGGCCGATTTATGAAACACGTAAAGGTTATTTTTTTTCCACAAACATCCCAAAAACGCGTAGTTTTTTGAGATTGATAAGTTCTATCGGGATCGTTCAGGCGGCCTCGTTTAGGCAATTGGATTGCGCGTTTACCTGAGAATTGGTCAGTGAGTTATGCTATTATCAGATAACTGATAGCAAGCTTAGCCTATAAATGCGACGTAACTGTTGTACAATTCTTCTAGGTTATCTCAAAAATGGAACATTGAACTACTTGGGCATCGAAATAATTGTCACTGCACCTACCGTGGGTTGACTGCAGCTGATATCGATTTTGTTTAGCCCTTTCTCACGTTCAATAGATTCTACAAAATGTCACTGGAGAATATAGATTGCGGTGTGATCATGATCATGAAGGTCTAATATCAGCTGTTGCTTTGTCAAGGAAGTTGCTTCCTGCTAAAATTATGCAGAAGACAAAAGCTGTTTGTGCTAAGAAACCAGAAATTGTCACTGTGTAAATGTTATTTATCTGTTAAGTCTGAATAACATCATTTCGGCAAAGAACAAAGGGAAGCACTTGTCTAAAGAGATGCTGGAAATGTTATTGGAAAGCTGTAAAAGAGCACGCATGTGTTTCCGCGAGCAAAGTTTTTAATAAAAGCATCTTGCCAAGACTCCTGACAATATAACAAGTCGTCAGACTCCTGCATGCGTTTTGCTGTTTCTTGTTGCTGTTAATTTGAACACGACATGGAGAATAGCGTTGGCGGATAGTGTTTGCCCAGCTCATGGCGGCATGCGCGCACTCTAGTGCAAGTCTATAAATCTCTCTCAGCAAGTCTCCTTTGCTCATTTAATTTTTTGCTAGCCAGACAAAAATATGACTGAGGCAATGTTATTTGTTTGTTTACTTATTTGCTAGCAATGTTTTACTTTTTCCCTTGAAAAAACGAGAAAAATGACGGAGGCAACTGCCTCGATTCGCCTGTTACTAGCCACGGCCCTGTAAACGTACATCATTTGTTATTAAATTTTGCTTCAGTCGGTAGCGAAAATGAAGCAGCGTGTTTTTCTCCAGAATATTCCATTCTACGACGTTTCAAGTCCAATTGAGGCCAACGTACCCTAGAAGAAGCTTATTTATTTGGGAAAACTTTAAGGAGGGGGCATTTGCAGTGTGAGAAAGCTTTAGGGATGATATTTCTTTTTTTTTTTTTACTACATTATGCACAGGTCCATTATCGAATATCTATTGAATTTTTAATTTAGTGATGGCATAGAAGTTTATGAACTGTACTCAGGTGAAGCCTTTATAACTAAAATTAAAATTTCAGTCCGGCAAAGACAGACTACGCTAACATCCTGATTGGTTATCACAAGGTAGGCATCCTTAGAGGCTTCTGATATTGAACTTACAAATCACGTCTAAGTTTACCGTGGAATCTCGATTTTTCGAACCACCAAGGACATCATAAGGGTTACAAGTATAATAAACGAGGGTAAATATCTCTTAAAGTTTTTGCCAAGGGAGCGAAAGATTGGTAGAAACGAAGATAACTTCACTGTATGTTCGAAACCATTTTTATTCATTTTATACTGACGTTAAGCGAACGTCGAAACGTCCTGTGCAAGACTTTATTGGTGTCCCTGAGCGACAGACTGCTTAGAAAAACCGAGAGTTTCATAAGACCATGGATGTCATAAATGGGGATACAATTGTACGTAATACAATTCTCTCTTTGAAAGTTTTATAACGAATGAAAAAAATAGCAATAATAATAATAATAATAATAATAATAATAATTCATCCACTAGTAATGCAACCTTCGTTTTAGTTTTTTACTTTCTCCAAATCGCAGTTCTTCACAAAACGTCGTAGGGCTAATACTAATTCTCTGAAGCGCTTTTTGAACTGAGCAGGAGGTTACTGTGGACGAAACGTTTGTTTTTACACGGAGCACCAGATAAACTAGCAATTAGTTTCACATTGACGTAGTGAAATATTATCTTTGTAAATGTAAATCTTATTTATAGTGGTCATGCACTTAGCTATACAAGCACTAAGCTTAGCTAGTTCACAGGCATGCCACTGAAACAAAGGAAACAAATATTTCAAAGTAAACGTAACATAGTTAAAAATCCCAACTGGCAGGAGGCAGACCAGTTGCCTATTTACAAAGTGTGATCGAGGATTTGAACTCGGGACTACCGAGAAACAAATCCCGCTACTGGCAGGGTGGAGTCCTTGAACCCGGGACCTCCGGATTTCAACACCAGCGCCCTAAACCGCTCGGCCACGCTGCCTTCTTGTGAATTGATAAAAAGGAAACATTATTTAACTCACAGCCACTCCGGAAAAGAACTCAACGTAACTATCAAAATATCAGAATCAGTTTAAAGACAAAAGAAAGCTTTGAATAAAAAAGGTAGGCGCTTTTTTTTCTTCCCTTTTTCCTATTTTGTCCATCGTTAACAGTCACAAACCTAGCTGCAGTTGATTAACAACCTACCTTTCGATCATAATTCAAAAAATGGTATACGGGGGAATTGTTGATTTAGCTATTTTCCGGTATTCAATTATATGCCAGTCTTCACAAATACTACTACAAATACATCCGGCAAAAAATGAAACAAGTCTTTCAAGTTCCGGTAGGTAATTCAGTATCCTATTCTATTTCCCTGGAAATATGATTTTTCTTTACTAAAAACTACGTCAAACAGTGACACGTTCGGACAGTTTTGGTGTAGACCGTGAGAAACTACCCATTAAAACTTATGACAGACATAACCCCAAAAACAGAAAAATGAAGACACGATGCAAATTAGGTTGTATACGTGGTGGAACAATCATGGTTTAACGAAGGATTTTGCATGGCGATAAAAAAAAAATAGATATCCTGATAATTGTTCAAAACAGTGGGAAACTTCTTAGTTTATTCTACTGAGATTCAGACTCATATCGACAGAGAGACAATGTGAGTGAAACAATTCAAATACTAATAACAACCTTGGCCCTTCAAAGTTTCTTTACCATAGATAATTAAATGAGTAACAATCCAAGGAAAGCTTTTTTGGTCTTTAATCTAAAAGCAAGGAAGTCATTAATTTAGAAACATTCTACAATCCCAACTAATTAAGTTACCCGGCATGGCTATGTCGGTCATATTTACCCCTTTAAACCCTCGCAAAATTTGCAACATTCATTAAAAGTTTTCAATTATCTCCGCTGTCGTCTGCCTTTTCCGATGCTAAAACTTATTATTTATTTCACGAGTCACTTGTATCCTAAAAAGTGCTGCAGTGTTTGTCGTACTCTCGCCAATTTCTGTGCCAAATTGTAAAAGCAGTGAGACCTGCTGGTTTGGATTTCAGACAGCTATCTCGATCGAGACGTTTTGGGTAAGAGACGTTTCGCTCTCTTTCACTCGCGTAAAGGTGACTTTTGACCGGTGCTATACGGCTCCAATTTATCAGAGAATCTTGTTACCTTTCTTTTTAAGAGTCCCTGTCCATAAAAATGGAAAATAACTCGGCAAGAGTCGAAAATTCGATTTCGCTCATATTTTCATGGTAGATAGGCTAGGGCATGACAAAAACTACTGGATA
>Ga0126338_10003325_pt1 | contig 11258 bp, 7 predicted proteins | sample OrbCmetagenome_2_FD_92529 | JGI IMG/M metagenome (GOLD analysis project Ga0126338, IMG submission 92529) | Coral microbial communities from Petempiche,Puerto Morelos, Mexico - Orbicella C C metagenome | ecosystem: Host-associated > Invertebrates > Cnidaria > Coral | place: Petempiche,Puerto...
AGTGGGTTTTGTGCGGTCTCTAAATATATATTCCTTAAAAATTGGGTTTAAAAATTTCCAGAGTTCAAAAAAAAAAAAAAAAAAAAAAAAACTAAAACAGATTACCTAAATGTTAGATTCTTATGTTGGGAAAGTCTAAAATATGTGGCTATCATTTTAGTGATCAAACAGAATTAAGAAGACTCATTTGCATTGGTTATTTATTTTAAAACTCTTACCTATCTGTGGTTCATCTGTTATCTTCAAGTCAATGGCAGCTTCCATAGATCCACTGTACTTGCATTGCCAATGGCAGCTGTATGTTCCCTCGTCATGTTCCGTCACGTTAAAAATGGAGAGGATGAATTCTTTCTTGCATTTGCTTTGAGTATCCTTTACTTGTATTTCATACTTTTCAGCTCTTTCCGACAAATGCGCTGTATTGTTTAGAGTCCAAAACAAACGTTGTGGGCAGGCCCAGCCATAATCAATCAGACATGCCAGGCTCACGTTAGACGATTTGCTCTCAGATTCCTTTCCAGAAACGACAGTAGGGCTTCCTGGACGGGGACCTGTGTTAAAAGCATGGTCAGTGATTATTAAACATGTCAATGACACCCTAAATAGGGTTTGCATCAGCTTGTATGTAGAACTTGATTTTAAGTTCGGTACGATGCATTTCAAATACAATCTTATGGATAGCCAACTTTGCTGCTGATCACGCAACGGTGTATAGCATTACTTACACACATATATCAACTGCAAGGATACAGAGACTTCCGAAAAACTGTTTTTCGCTCTGCACTTATAGAAACCTTCAAGCTCTTCACGTCCTGGAGGAAGAATAAGTCTGCTACAAAGAGTTCCCTCTCCATTTTTCCCTCTCTTGACCTCTGAATGATAAATGCCTTCAGTTCCGTTCGTGATTATTTGGTCATCCTTGAACCAATGGACCTCGGAAGGGAAAGGCCATCCGGAGAAATAGCATTCCAAGTCTTTTCGTTGGCCCACAGTGATAAAACTTGGTGTGCTTGAGAACCAAACTACTTGCAATGTACCTAGGGAATGGAATATAAATAAACACAAAAGAAACGTATTTCGTGTGCTCATTGGCCAATTTGAACCGTCAAAAAGAGCAAGGACATACATATGACGCATGGCCGCCTATCTTAAAAATTCGCCAGACCGTGCCCAGACCAAGGCAGTTTGTTGGCAAAATCGGCACAAAATTGCATTTAAACGGACTCCAGCCATGAAATGAATGCAACTGAACTCGAAAACTTGATTCTCCTTTATTTTGCCGTACTAGTGAGCTTTTCAAGAATCTAGGTTAGCTATAAAAATCATGTTTCTCCATTTAATTTTTGAGTTATTGCACGTAATTTGAAGTTCATGAGGCTTATGAACTGAACTCGTAAAAAATTCAGCAGGTTTCCAAGAATCCAGGTTACAAAAATTACATTGTTTCTGCATTTGGTTTTTGAGTCGGCATGCACGTAATTTGAAGTTCATGAGGCAGTGATGCTCAGAGTAAAAAGAGCTTCTTGGTGTTTGCGAAATCTTCGGGTGCTCTGATCGCATAGGATACGTTCGGAGTTCTCTTACACCCGGTCTTGCGATCATGGGTTGAGCATGATACTGTTACTATCATGATAATATTGCACTTGTAAAGAGACTCTTACCGTTTTGCGGTTCATTACGGTCCTTGGCAGTCGGGGCACCTGTTTAGAGGAAAATTTGTGATTTAATAAGCTTCGTCTTTCACGGCAGCTAAACCGAAGCCTAACAATTGAAGGGACACTTTGCCGGCTGATATATCGTGTTTCAAAGAGTATGATTGGAGGTCTACAAAAATCGCAATTCCCTCAGAATGTCAATTTTACTTTTTGACATCCTTCACAAAATCAAATTTGATGAACTTCCTGTTAGCATTTGACACAGAAGTTGTATAAATTAGCAGAACAGTATCTAAACAAACATTGCGAGTTAAACAGGAATTCAAGGTCACCCAATTTGAAATCATAGTTAATGGTCATGCCCTTAAATAGATTATTGGAAGATCTTTAGCTGATCGAATTTCAAGCGACACTTTGTTCATATTTCTGAGTTTTTCCTTCGTCGGAATTTTGTTTACTGAAGTGGAATATTGCAATTTTTACTTAAAGAAATCTTCTGTCACGAGCTATTATTTTTTTCTCTAAGAGAGATATGAGAAGTCAGTTGCTTTAACTAAGCTCTCTAAATCGGGCTACCGCACAATCCAAATGTCACGGTGTTTAAACGATTCATGTTATTGCTCTCTGTTGTGTAAGAAATGATTCATGTCAAAGCTAAGCTACTATAAAAGAGACATGATCAGCTTAACATCTTATTGAGTCCCCTTGCACAAATTAATCTAGGGATATGTCGCAATCAGGTTGAAACAAAACATATCAGATGTTCAAGTGATGACAACTCTATTAGTAAAAGGAGGAACATTTTGTTATTCCAAGACTTTTCTTTATCCCGAGAGGGTTTTAAAAATATGCAATGTCCATTTTTACGGTCGATTCGTTTTCCGTTTTTACTCTCATGCAAGATAGTGTTCATTACTTCTGGGACGAGGATTGAATGAATATTCCATCGTCTTTAACGAGTTTACTCAGGTGCATGGTATATTTGCCAAATTAATCACCGAAATACCAAGGATACCACCTTAAATACTTTGAATGTAACATTTTATGATGCAGTACTGGTTGTAATGTTAAATATCTATCTCTTACTCTTACTAAATATTAAAAGAGACTCCAACCGACACCGGGAAGGCGAGCTTGGTAATTTTTTTAAACTCAATCTGCAAACATAGTTTCAGTAGTTCAAGCGACAAAAAATGCTTGTATCTCAATTATTTTGTCTTACTTTTTGGTCTAAATTGAGCAAGAGCCGAGCGCATGTAACGGACGCGTTCTTGAGCTGGAAAAGGGTAATAAAACAGTCTAAATTACATGTACGGTAACCAAGTAACCTCATGTACATACCTTGGACCACGAGAAGTGAAAAAGAACAAAGCATAACATATGCCATCAAACCAAGCTCGTGGGTGTTCTTCAACCTGTCCATCCCAGCTGCGAACTGCATCTTGCTAGTTATCGCTTTGCTTTATCGGTCTCGCTCTTATAGCATTTTTTCACCCACGCTCTTTCCAGAATGTGCTCTTTCGCATTATCGGTTGCTTACATACTTAGCCAATCCTGGTCTTAATTAAATTAGCTTATGATTATGGTCTGAATTTTGTTGACCTTATATGTACTTGTTAGCGACGTGGTAATTTTGATGACACTTTGTTGTTTGAGGTAGAACTGTGTATTACTGTGGTAGTTAGGGGGATCCTTTGCCGGCTTGTGGTGGTTTAATGGCTGAGCATAATGTTATGAATTGTCTTTGTTCACATTTGGCGGGGCTTAATTTTGAAAGCTGGCGAGTTTTGGGCTTTTCCGGGATCTCAGTTTTAGTGTCAGAAGTTAAACTCAGTACGTCGTGAATAGTAATTGGAATTAGATGTTCGTAATAGCTTTAGCTACACAAATAAAAGAGATTCTTCCCATTTTTGTTTTGTACGTTAATTGTCCACGCAAAAAGGAACACAAATATTTGGTTTCTCTTGAAATGTGTGGGAACACAGAGCACGCTGCAACAACAAATAAATTTTACCGGAACGCTATCCAGACAAGAAATAAGAGTAATTGAATTCCTTAACGCCCACATACGTAATGAGTAGAGCAGAGAATTTACATTTTGCAAACCAAATTAAACGAGTGTTTCTCTTTCCTTTTCTCGAAGTGGTTTTTAAAGAAATGATAACAATGATAATAATAATAATGATAAAAAACATTTTCTTCGTGTTTCTATCGAGTCACAGAAAAGCTGTGGAAACTTCTGCCTGCGCGCGGCTTGTGCTCTTACAATGAGCATTTCTCAGTAGTGTAGCAGCTTCTCAGTAGTGTAGCAGTGTCGTCATTGCAGCAGCTGTTATTGTTTTGGGGCTAGGGCGCATTGTTTCTGTTGTTCGTTCTATTGTCCTCTCAATGGGTTTCAAGCCATTCATGTGAGACCTTACGAGAGCTGCTACATCACCCATTTCTCGTTAATCCCACCTTCTGTCGTGTTTTGATAACTGAATAAAAACACGAAAAAGGCATTGTTTCTCAAATGGAGTTGAGTGTTGTGTCTTTAAGACAACGATTATGTTGACTTTAAACAATTTCATTTCAGCGTGGTCATCAAGAGGAATCGTAAACTCTGATTTTTTACCTGGTCTAACTGAAATTGTTACCAGTTTGTTCATGGTTTAGTTTGAGTGGAAGGAAGATGATTGGCTTTTGGAAAACTGAAGAGCACTCGTCAATTTTCATGGTGCTTGTCATTGCTTTATGTTTTTTAAGAGGTTTGACTGCATAGCTAACTTACAATTCATTTAGTACAGAAGACAGGGGTCTAAACCTAGTAAGAACTTCAGGGGACCCAGCAGTAAAAATAAATGTGCTGTTATATACCTGTGTTCCTGTGTCTTTTCTAGTCGTTTTGAAGGGATTTGAATGAAACGGAGGCGGTTTACATTTCCTAATATTATTGTAATTATGACGCTCTGATTACGTCTCAAGTTTCGATTAACGTGTAAAACTCCCATCGGGGGAGAGAAGGAGAAAAGGGTCTTTTTTGCGGCCGTTATGCAACCCGAGAATCTCTCCCCTCGACGAGAGGTAATAGTTAACGACGATAATAGAAGCTTGAGACGTAATCGGAGCGTCATAATTACAAAGCGGCAGACGAGAAAATATTCGGAGATATAAACAGCCTTCGATTCATTCAAATCTGTTCTAAACGGCTCAAAAAGACGCAGGAACACAGGTAAATAACAGCACATTTATTTTTACTGCTGATAGTTAATGACAATAATAGAAACTTGAGACGTAATCGGAGCGCCATAATTACAAAGCGGCAGACGACATAATATTCGGAGATATAAACCGCCTTCACTTCATTTAAATCCCTTCTAAACGACTCAAAAAGACACAGGAACACAGGTGAATGACAGCATAGTTATTTTCACTGCTGATATAGTGTTCGGGTCCCCTGTGCATGAACAGTACATTCCGACATGTCTTTATCGAGGATATGAAATTGAAGTAATTCCGGGTCGGATATGCCTCTCAACCGCCCCTTAGTACTTCCGCTTTTGTAGATCTACGCAAAGGCTCTTTTAGATCCTGAAAATTTCTAGGTTACCCTCAATAAACAATCTAAACCTCTTACCTGTGGCCACAAAAAACTTAACATGAAGCCAGAATTTCGTGGACTGTAGACCAAAAGCTTCGAAGGAGCTCAGTGTTATTATAATGTAACATTAGTCCACATTACAAATTGTCCGCTCTCCCTACTTGTAAACCGGACACATGGAAAGCACAATCCCCAATGGAACCTATCACAGATATCTTTGGAGGATTCAGGCATTTCCAAAACTCACATTGCATTTTCCGCATATGTCGGCTCATGTGTCAAAATAAATTTTCTGCTTTGTCGACCCATGCAAAGGCCCCTTTATTTCCTGAAAATTCCTAGATTACCCTCGATAAACAATCTAAACCTCTTAACTGTGGGCCCAAAAACCTTAGCATGACACAGATATCTTTCAAGGATTCAGGCATTTCCAAAACTCACATTGCATTTTCGGCATATGTGGGCTCATATATCAAAATAAATTTAGGCTAACAAGAAGTCCGGTTTGTCGTTATTCTGATATTGTGTTGTGTTTCCCCTTTTTCTACTCTCACCCATAGCTTACCGACAAGATTTCGGGTTACCGGTAATCGGAGAAAAAATTCGAGACTGCTCACACACAAGACTGCCCTAACTCCTGGTACCAACTTTTGAAGGGACTAATGGATAAAGTCACGCACATAAAACTAACTGTTTTCCTAAACAACAGAGGAATATTTTTGGCTCGCCATCGAGTTATAAACCAATTAAAAGACCGATGTCCCGTCCTGAATTATTTCACAAGAATAGTGTTTCCACTTAACATAGTTACACTTGGGTAACGACAAGTCTGTCGCTTTTTGGGCGTAACGCGAGGAGAGGCTGAAAAGTGTTGAGCCTAAAATTATTCAAAACAGGAAGAGGGTATTCCACTTCAGTTGTGCTGATAGGTGCACTGGAAACCCTGGCTCCCGGGCTGAACCAAAAACATCCCTTGCGGATTGCAGAAAATAAACCGAGACCAATCAATTGATAACAAGGACAATTTTTTGAAGAAAATGTTATCTCACAAACCACAAAGCTAGAGCTTAAAGTATCCGAAAACCGCCAGGTATCTTAAACTAACAAAACAACACCCACTGTGGACTGAAGTTGACTAAAAGACCTCCTTCAGCGACAGTATGGCTGTCAGCCCCTTCAGGAATACATTTCCCAAGGATAAAAGTAACTTGGTTGTTGTCTCTCACGGATAAAAATGGCAGACAAAACCAAATGTAGATTTGAACGCTTTCCTCACCAGTTTTTGTCATTCTTTTCTTATGTTAACTGTTCAATAATTGCCCTGTTATTTCCGTCCTAATGGTTTTAAAACGTTAGGAATATGAAAACTTTGCCTGGTTGAAAAGTATTAAATAACTAGTGTTTTGCGATAAACGAGTTCAATAACTGTTTTATCATCCGGTCGCTGAGTTTGTTTCTTGCCTAGTAGAAAATTCCAAATGGCTCTTAGACAGCCCATAAAACGAGCTGCCACTTTTCATCGAGGTGAACACAACTGACGAATGAGCAGAATATTATATACAGCAAAATCACTGTTAGAAAGTGCTGTGCATGATCAAATCTACCGCGGTCGGATCTCAGGAATTCCAATAGATGTAAAATTCTTCGAATGATATATTCATACCTCCGAGTAGGTTGTTATCGAATGTTATCTCCTGGTCCAGATTGTTCGGAGGGTGGATAACGCCATCCACCCGATAAATCGCTATCCAGTGTATAACCGTTAACAAAACAATTGTACATTTACTGTTTACTGCAAATGTTAACGCAACTCTATAAGCATTATGCTTCTCTTTAGCCTTGCTCATAAGCTTCTGCCCTGTAAATTATCTTCTTTTAAGACATTCGTTGTTTTGGTGCCTTGGTTAACACGTGTTTGGCTGAATGGTATGTTCAGTTCACATTGCGAATTTGTACTTGTCATTTACTGAATTATCATCGAGGTCAGTCCACTTGGGTCAGATCAATACTTTGAACACAAAGCTGATAGCTGAATCCAGTCTAAATTAAAAGTCATCTTTTAAAATAGTTTTATTATTTTCTGATTTGAAGAACTCCTGAACTGAGAACTGCAATTTCTCGGTCATATCTCGACGGGCAGTCAATGTTTGTACTTGAAGTCCTCTGCGCGATTGGAAAAGTTAAAATTATGCAAATGACGGAAAGGAACGAGAGGGGAATAAGGCGAGACAGGCAAAAAAAACAAACAAACAAAAAAGGACTACGGGTCAAATTCCCGCTTCTAAAAAGCGGGAAATACTGATTTGACGATAACCTGTCAATGTGTCATCAAATTCATCGGAGTCGCGAGTGAATAATGATCCACCAAAAGAAAACTAGGGGTCACCAAACGCCCAAGATCGTTAAATCCAAGCAAAGCTACAGCAATGGCCATCTGCCCTATCATTTTTCATTTTATTACTTAGTGCGCGCTCCGATGCATGACGCGGTATGTGAATTTGCGTGCGCAGTTAGGATGCGCAGAAACAATTAGTGCGAACGTCCTCAAAGCATTCTATGTGGCAAGAAGCTTCATTCAACAACAGGCCATGACCGAGTAAACAAGTACCCATTTGCATTTTGAATTACGCAACTGAAACATTTCTACTGGTTAGCTGCTCAGACAGAAGTAAACACCTGGCCCGGGTTGTGCGAAGGGTAGAAAACGCTATCCACCGGACAAATCACTATCCAGTGGCTAGCGTGATTTGTTTTGTTAACACCTATCCACTGGATAGCAATTTATCCGGTGGATAGCGTTATACAGCCTTCGAACAACTGGCCCTGTTGTTGTTGTTGTTTTTTTCGGCGTGGTCAAGGTCAAAAAAGGGAACAAAAAAAAAATAATTAAGAAATTTGTTTGAACTCCATAACCATTCCCCCATGACTACGAATCAACTAAGGAAACACCTAAGTGTGAAGTTTATGTTGGCACAGTAACATGACATATTGCCGCTGTCTTTTGTCGAATTTGATTTGTGCCTCTTTCCTGACTCTTACATTTTTAATTATTATAATTACGGTCACCCAACTAGTTTAGCTTTTAGTTATTTTGGGTGTCCCACTACTGTATGTACTATACTGTCTATTTATATTTTTATAATTATAATCTTGTAAATTCTTTTAGTTGTTTACAGGAGTAGAAATAAACTATTGTTGTTGTTGATTGAAGCAATACTAAGTCTGATGAGCCAGTAGTTCTATGGACTTCTTGCCTGACTCCTTTCCAGCTCATTCCCGGTGCCAGTTTTCCTGTGATGACCGAGCAGTTGCGAGTGATGTTGGAGTCGGGATCTACTGTCATGGGATTTGTGTTCTGACACCCTGATAGGGAACAAAATACTTGTATTTCACACTTCACGTCAGTCGCAGATGAGGCATCTGTTGACTAAAAATAACAACCCAACAACATTAAATTAGTTTATCAATTTACTGTTGGTATTGTAGAACAAAGTACCTTCGTTGAATGATAAAAATCAATAAATAGAAATGATAGGATTTCTATTTGCCAGAAAAAAAAACTTGATTACTGACAATGTGCCGCAGTCTAACGAGCAAAATAAACCTGACAACTACATCAGCAGCAGAGTTCAGAGTTTATAAGAACAACACTGTGCTGATGAAGATCAACACCATCGCTAACATGCCAGTCGCAGATAAGGGAGCCGATCAAGAAGGTCCAGTCCCTTGTGTATGTACATGTAGGAAGGGTGATCTACAGGCAGGGAGGCACCGACCGAGACGTCATAACCAGGATTGGAAAAGCTCGAGCAGCCTTTGTCATGCTGAAAAACATCTGGGCCGCGAAGAAGATCAGCATTGCCACAAAACATCAATCTTCAATTGAAACGTCAAGACGGTCCTGCTCTATAGCTCAGAGACTTGGAGAAAGACCAAGGTGATGCAGATGACGATACTATGTACTTATTGACTGAGTGGGAGGGCCGGACGGGTAAATATTTGGCTCGAGGTCAGGACGTACGGTCTCGCTGCGCTCGATCCGTACGTTCTGACCGAGAGCCAAATATTTTTCCGTCCGGCCCGACCTTACTCAGTCAATAAGCATTTTATCATATGACCACTCGTGTTGAAAATTTTGAAAATTCTGTTTGAACCTAAATAGGACGCGATTACATAACATCAGACGGCCGCGCGCGGAACAACTACAATAAAAACTTGTGCGTTATTTCTTCGCGTCGAACAAGAAACTCACAATTCATCAAAAACACGACTCATTTTCTCATGTAAAGCCCACAATTACAAGACGTGCTAAAATTAAAAAGCCAACAGAAAGTTGACATAAATCTGTCAACAATATGTCAAAACCATCAAAACTGCAGAACAATTTATCCTGCTGTACACAAGGTATGTTTGTCATTTCTCTGGTTTAACCAACTTCTCCCAGAAACTCTGGAAACTCGAAGAAACCATTTAACTGATTTAAGCTTATATCGTACTTTGTGTTCTTCACGTTGCTGATTTTCTTGCTTTTGACCCACTATGAATTCTTTGATGCTTTGATGTTTCGCCTCAAGACTGTTTGCGTGTTCCAAAGGTTAATTATAGGACAGTTCATCCAGAAAAGTTGTTTTCTTGAACGCCTACAGGTTTGCTCGTTGTTGGCTTCTGAGAAAGTTGTAAACTTCTTCGTTTGTGAGGAGTGTTGACTTTCTTTCAAAGCTTTCGGAGTAGTTCTGCATCGTACAGTTCGCCTGGATAGTAGAATTCACTCTCAGAATGTTAACTTTCATCACTCATTTTGAAGAGAACAAACCTTTGCAGCAAAAAGATTGTTTTTGTCGTTAATTCCCATCGATTTTGCTGTACGCGTTTCTAGTAGGGCCGTACGCCTTTCTAGTAGGGCCGTACGGGTTTTTCCGGCCCTATCACTTCGACGCGTACGGCCCTCATACGGGACCTTTTTTCTTATGGTTTTCCGAGGAAATTGCGAGCGGGGCCGTACGGGTCATATGATAAAGGCGTTTATTAACACCTGTCTGAGGCATATCTTCAGGATCAAGTGGCAGGGCAAGATTAGCGATGAGGAGCTAATTTTGGCGAAGAGCGAGATGGGAACCAATCGCCCAGCAGATCCTGCGAAGGAAGTAGGGCTGGATTGGAACGCACACTTAGGAAGCCAACATCCAACATCACTCCCAAGACACTGAATTGGAATTCGCGTGGGAAGAGGAAGAGAGGCCGGCCCAGAAATAGCTGGCAGAGCATGCGCGTGGGGGAGACCGCATTCCTCTAGCATATATACATGTACATAACTGGGATTGACGAATTATTAGACACTCAAGGAGAGCACTCGATGAGCTAGAGTTGCTCCGGGATGGTTTTATATCATAGCTACGATCGTTAAGGTAAAACTTAAGTGTTTCTCAGCGATCGTTGTCGCATCGACTTGGGCGATCGCTGGAGAGTGATTTCCAAATGATCGTTATGATATGGAAACAGCCTTCACTCGTGCACTTTCACTCGTGCTCCCTAAACATCCTACATACACTAAGAAGTCCGAATACACGAAAAGTGCAAACAATTGAAAAGTTAGTGTAATAAAGGTTACGATCACTTTGCTCGGATTGCATTTCCTTTGAAAGAAAAAAACCTTTTAGGTAAAACAAAATTGTATAAGAGATTCATTACGGCGCCAAATGTGGGCGGAAGTCTATAAAAAAGACAAAGCAGGGAGTCTTAACTCAGGTCCAGATATCTTCCAACGGTGTTTATTATAGAAATAAAAAACGCGCCCGAGTGCATTGTTGAGTTATATAAGCACTTGGGAATTTTTAAGAACACGAGAGAAGTGCATAGAGAAGCACTCGGCTGCGCCTCGTGCTTCTCTATGCACTTCTCTCGTGTTCTTAAAAATTCCCAAGTGCTTATATAACTCAACAATGCACGAAGGGCAAGTTTTTTTATTTCTTTTATAAAATGTAAACCACCACATTAACATAAAGACATATTAAACAAGAAAAGGA
>Ga0126338_10003327_pt1 | contig 11254 bp, 7 predicted proteins | sample OrbCmetagenome_2_FD_92529 | JGI IMG/M metagenome (GOLD analysis project Ga0126338, IMG submission 92529) | Coral microbial communities from Petempiche,Puerto Morelos, Mexico - Orbicella C C metagenome | ecosystem: Host-associated > Invertebrates > Cnidaria > Coral | place: Petempiche,Puerto...
AGGACTTCTGGCGGGTGGGACTGTCTTTGAGTCAATGCGGGCATGTTTTTGCGAATTCGGTCAGATATATATTGCGAATATTGATTGTGTATTTCTTGCATCTTGACGAATATATCACAAAGTATTCTTAGCCTTTAGTTTATTTATATTATTACCTTTTAAAATAAACCGTCCAATAAAAATCTGTGAGCAGAAAGCCACAATCTTGTAGACTGTATAACTACAAGACCTATTTTCTTGGTGATATCCTAACATAATTAGCGCAAGATTTGTAAATAGTACAAATAAATGAAAGTGCAGAAAATGAGACCTGGGTTTACACAAAAAGTTTTCTTGGTGAGCTTTATGTTTGGAAGGAATGCTGTTTTCAAAACTTCAAATGCACAAGATTCAGCTAAATATAACGACGTGAAGATGAACACTGGCGAACTCATCCTATAAACAAACTTTATAAAAACTGGATCTGTCTCAAGTCATTATAGTTCCCTTTTTAGTAAAAGAGCTGAATATGAGCGAAGCTAATAACGTCAGTACGAGTTTGGCGTCTGCTTATGGAGTTGAAATGACTTTTTGCGGGAGGGCTATAATCATACTTTTACAGTATGTTAAACCAAGCTACAAATAATACACTATTCGGAAGAAAATGATGTGTTTTATCACTGTATCTTCACATAATATCACTGATATTTAATTTAAGAACCGACCATATTATTCACCTTGGCTCGTTTATAGCAACCTTTGTACATTTATAGCAATCTTCATGTTCTTGATAAATTGACATGTCTTGATGTAAGAACCTTAATAATGGCCGAACTATATCACTCTTGGCTGAGTTCAAAAAGGTAAATTTATATAATTTCGAATATTGATTGTGAATCTCATGCATCTTGACGAACATATCACGATGTAATCTTTGTTTAGGTTTGTTTATATTATACTTTTTAACCGTCCAGTAAAAATCTGTGAGCAGAAAGCTACAAATCTGTAAGACTGTATAACTACAAGATCTAGCTCGAGTTGGTGAGGTAATGATGGCGCAACCAAAGAAACTTTACGTTTTGATACTAGAAATGAAAAAGTAATCTCCCCTTCTTTCCCTTACAGTGTTTTCGTAAATAAACGCAAAAAAATTTCCTCTAGTGTAATCTTTACTGCTTTCCTCTTGAGTTATAGAAACACTAATGAAAGTTTGGGAGAACTCAGAAAAGCTGTGGAAACACAGCGTTTCTCGATCTCAAACTGTCCACATGTGTTTCTATTTAGCTATGAGACTACAAGCCCAAGTTTTCTATGAGCGAAGGTCAATGAGACGTAGTCGATTTAACTATCACTCATAGAAAACTAGGGCTAGTAGTCTAATTGTTTTAGTAGACACTCTTAAGCCGGATTACAGCACAAAAAACTAGTTTAAAATTAAGAGTAATTTTCAGTTTCAAGAGCAGCCGGCGCAAGAGTTGTGTATCAGCGAATAGAATACTATGATTAAACCAATCAGATTGGCGGATTTCCAATAGTACACAGCTAAGTAGCTACTAAGACTCGTTAGAAACACACAAACCTATTTTCTGTTTCGTAAATATATCTTATTATGATATCATTGATCTTAAATTTACGCGTCTTAACGAATATGCGAACTTCATTCATTTTTAGCCTCTTTCATGTATTCATAGCTACACTGTATCTAAATATACTTTTGTGAATCTCAGTGTTTCTCGGCTCAGTGAACCTTGATGTTGATCTAGTATTATCACTCTTGTTCTATAAATAACCAATCTTCTTGTTATGGTCAGTTTTGACTAGCACATGCGGGGCAGGCCCATATCAGGACAGTGTATATATACAGTTGTTGTTCTCCAGTCTAAAGCAAACTTGCTCTGGTAACTTACGAAAGACGTATTCAGGCATAATGTTGGCGTCTAATACGCTTGTTGCAACTTTTGTCCTGGTTTTGCTTATTTCTTTTACAGAGATCAGTCAAGGAAGTGAAAATCAACCAAACAGCGTAAATGAAGGTATGTTTGGCTTGAAATACTATGAAGGATTGATTTCTGTTTGGAGATCTTCAGCGTAGTGTTTTTTTAAACTGATAGTCAACTTCTTGTTCACACGTCATTTGTCTGTTGTACGCGAAGAAGATTCCTCAAATTTTCTTTTTTTTTTTCTTGTAATGAATCGTTGTCTATATATGTTTCAGATACCTTGAAGCTTTTTAGCGAAAACAAATTCAGAAACAGGCGTGATGGTTTGTATGAGAGCCCTTGTTTAGTATGAAGTATAGCCACCACGTTAGCAGTAAAGGTTTTACCATTGTTGGTATTTATACGAACGCTAATTGCTGTGTCATGTAGTAAAATTTCGATGATAAATCCTCGGCTTTAGTATTTCTTGAAATGGCCTTTTAGTCGGCTCCTATTCGGTGGGGTGTTTCAAGAGGTTGAAGTGTTACCGCGAGGAATTCTTTCCCAATCAATGAGACTGGGGTCTTACCGAAAGGAAATTCTGCGTTTCAAAAATTTTTGGTCCCTTAATGGATACCTCGTGGAAAGAGTGATTGACTCAGAATGACTGACGCCCAAAAATTACGGAAGATGTCTAAGGATTTTCACGGAAAATGTCGAATTCCGTTGCGTACATCAAATTTGATATTTGGCTTGAATCGGTGGCACGAGTTATCTGCTCGCCGCTGATTGGTTTATACACAGTCGAACTGGGTGGGCTATATCCGTGAAACTATCCTTTAATACATGCAAATAAACTTGGATTGGTCTTGGCTTCAGTGACGCAGTCAGAGCTGACTTTTCGCCTGACATTTGCACCCTCTAGTAATTTCGCTTTCATCGTACAGCCTCATGTGATATTTTTAATGACTTCTTTTTCGAAGAACTCGATCATTGAAATGAAGCTCTTCTCAATGTTTTTTTTGTCTCCCCAGATGACGGTGGTATTAGCTTAAAATCAATTTTACAAGTGGCCCAGCTTGTTCGCCAGGGCGTCAATCCATGTTTGCCTAACTCAAAGCACCATCATGATATCCCACTTCCACCAGGAGTTATGTCTTCAGTTTGCAAGTACATAAGTAAGTCTTAAGTCAAGCCCATGGGCATAGTTTTGGGATGGAGGAGGTATATTATCCGAGCAATGTTTGCGTCAGAGCAAAAGTATAAAATTGTAGAACAGCAGAGGTCAGAAACCTTCACTGGGTTTTGACTTAGTGGTTGTGCGCCTCGTTTTCGACTAGTTTTTCCAAAATGAGCAACATCGTTGCTTAGGTTGTGTGAAAATTAGGTCTCTTTATCTATGACTTTGATTACGGATATGTACATAAGTCAACACTAATGTAAATTCAATGTTGATTTTATTGTCGAGGCGAATTAATTTCTGTGTGTTTGTTTTATGTTACTGCACTTGCACAAAAGAAAGTGGAAGGAAAATTCTTTCTTCTCGTCTTTTTTGGCTGCGGACAGCCACCGTTAATAGACCATATTCGCATTCTCGGTATTGGACTAGAACTAGCTTGGAAAGGAGGCTTATGGGGTGGGGGGGGGGGGAATATCATTGAAAAGAAGTAAATGTCATATGTATTTAAAATGAATTCCTGCATTAGCCTCAGTTACAAGCCAGTTTCAGTCCAATACCGGGAATACGAACTAAATGGCTTATTGATTTGCTCGCGTACTGGTCTCGCTGTACGGATGATGGGCAATGACGTAACGAAGTAAAGAGTAAAGACGTAACTCTTTCGAACAACTCGGTATTTAAGACACCAACGACCGAGGAAGGGAAGATATAGCAGTTTTAAAATAAAGTGGTCTGCAAATTCTGGCAGACAAACTGTACAGTCAGAGGTACCATAGACATATGACGGTAATTGTTCAGTATGAAACGAATCGTCTGCTTTACATTCAGTTTACATATGTTGAGAGCTCGGTGTGGACCGTGATTACACAAAACAGATTTACACATTAATTTCGCCTACTTTACATACAGGATTACTCAAATAATCTTTATGCAACCAAGTGAAACACGACACTACAAAAGTACCATTTACTAAAATTTTCTGTCTTTTCTTGTTTTAGCTTCGCAGTGGCCATGGCTATTGCCTGAAGCTGGACGGCCACCAAGTAAGAAATAATACAGTTTCACTGAAATAGAGATCGAGTTGCAATAGAATGTCAAAAACGTGATGCGATGGCTGTGGGGTTTAAATTTGCTGTTCTCCGATTGGTTAATAAACCTAGGCCTCATGCAAGGAGCGAAAATCAAACCGAGGAGCCATGTTGCCTGTTTCAACCAATCAGCAGCAACGAGAACACCAATTGTGACTTTGAATACGCGTATTTCTCCATCCTTGCGGCTTTTTCCGTTACACATCGGTATTAAATTCTTTGCATACTGATAGGTCGATTACAGTATTAGGGGTCGGCTCGATTCTCCAGCCGCTGTTCGGGAAACGAGCCCGCGCTCCTCCGCCGAACTCTTCTCGGGAAGGAACTAAGACCGAACGCAAGAGAGTGGCGGTAAACGAGCCTATATTAGGGGTAGATTATTAGATTATTTAGGGTACGTAGGCGCTTCAGATTATAGAAAAATCATATAGCGCAGACTTGAAAACGAAAACGCCTGCATCGTTGGAAGAAGAATAAAGAATATCGAGCATCTAAATTTCATGCATTCCCCACTCCCCTCCCCCGCCCCGTCCTCCATCGATAATCTAATAATCTAATGGTCTACCCTGCCTTTGAGTTTGCTAGATTAGCTCGAAAAGAAATTTCTCGCACTCGACACTTTCAGTTGTCAGTTAGAATTTTGTGTTTTGTACGTTGACAACTCTACACCTTCAACTCTCTTTCATCTCTAGGGAATGTGCAGTGTGGCACGAAAAAGGCCGGTTCCAGAATTGTAGGGGGCACAGACGCTCAGCCAGGGTCTTGGCCATGGCAAGTGTTATTGGACAATAAGGCGTTTAAGGGTCCTGTTTGGTGTGGAGGCTCCATTCTTACCCCGTACTGGGTCGTTACCGCCGCTCACTGTTTCGATTTTGGAAAAGATCCCGCGACTTTTACTCTGACCGTAGGTAAGGACACACTTCTTTATCGTACTTTATAATATAGATAGGACCCTGCGCGCGCTCTGATTGGTCGAAAACCCGTCTTTTATCAGAGAATATCACACAGAAAACGGGTGTTTTATTGTTTTTCGCCACATTACCTCTACATAAAAAGCAAAATGAAGAAGCCTAAGCAGTGTATTACACTGTGATAACACACTCCGGACATTTGCGAACACTCGAGAAATGAAGAAAACACTCGTTTGCGGCTCGTGTTTTCTACATTTTCCTTGTGTTCTCAAACGCGCGTCGTGTTTTATCACAGTGTAACACACGGCTTAGGCTTCTCCATTTGTTAAGTAATGACATAATAACATGAGAATATTTTTCAAATGTTTAATAGCCGTTTCACGTTAAGGTTTAGATATATATGTATATATTCTGCAATTACTTTCTACAGCTTCTTTGAACGTAGACCATGAAAAGTAGCGGATTCCTTTTCACTCTATCTTTGACAGCATTTAATATCCGTTTTGTAGACTGAAAAACGTTTCTACGTTTCAGAGTTATCAACGCGAAAGGCTCAAAGCTCGAACACAAGTCTTGAAATATTCCCATTTATGGCTCTATTCTATGGATTAAATTTGTTTTCTAACTACACCTTTATCTGTGTAACAGGTGAACATGATCTTCGTAAAGCGGACGGAACCGAGCAAGTTATCCCAATTGACCAAATCATCATACATCCTAAATATAACCCGCCAGTGACTGGGCCCGACTATGACGTGGCATTGATCAAATTGAAGAAACCAATCACGTTCAACAATGACGTAAGACCTGTATGTCTGCCCACCAAGGATTTTCCTCCTGGAACTAATTGCTATGTCACTGGATGGGGCGATACACGGGAGCAGGGAAATATTGCACAGGTAAATATGACTTGTATTCACGATATTCATGATAAGCGTGTGTAAAATCCACAAATGAGTTGAGCTGGAAGAGACATTCATTCACTGCGCAAGGTATGAAGCGAATAAGACTATAAAATCTATGCCATTTTTATGTTAGATTTTGCAGCAAGCCCAAGTTCCTCTTGTACCACGTGACACTTGTCGGCTAGCATACAGCGACCTCGGATTGCCCGTTACGGAACGCATGCGCTGTGCAGGTTTCTCTCAGGGAGGAGTTGATGCATGCCAAGGAGACAGTGGAGGTCCGCTGGTCTGTCCAAGAAATAGCAAGTGGTATCTTATGGGTATCGTCAGCTGGGGCGTTGGTTGTGCGCGTCCAAATAGATTCGGAGTGTATTCTGACGTGTTGGCTCTTAAGTCCTGGGTGGAGGAAACAATGAATTCAAACCCAACTCCATGATTGTAGAAGGCAGTAAAGGGATTGAAATTGTCGGTTGAGGACTAGCTCATGTTTCATGGAAAATAAAACAATCACGGCAAATTAACAAAATAATCTTGCTTAACGGTTAATTATTCGGGTAAATCACGATTTGGGTTACATTTCACGAGAAATCCGATTATATTTAACGATAAAATAACTCCTAAATAACTTAATCCTTTAAGACTAATGCATTATATATTAGTAAGAATCATGGATTAGCTGAGTGCGTTCGAGTCAATAAAGTTAAAAGCATTGGATACTGCTTGGATAATTATATTGTCACACCACGATCCTGGTTTTGACATTTGCTGGGTGTAATTTTTGCCCATACTCTGAACATATTGTTCTGTACTCAATTCCAGCCATGCGAATTTTGATTTTGCAAATCTGCAGTTTCATAGAGCTGATGTGAAACAGACTTAAAAAAAGCAATCACCACTGCCGGTGCCACGAACATCCTACGGAATTAAAGACTTTCACTTAGCCAACCCCAGGATAAGTCTCCATTAACACCCGTCTCCAGGAAACAACATGGCTCTCTTCAAACAATTATTGCAATAATTTCCATAGTACATCTAATATTTGCATGGAATCTATCACTACGCTACATAGATTTTCGGAATAAATATAAGTCTTGAAGTCCAATTTATTTTTGTTGGTTTTCATGACGAACACATATTTTGAATAACATTGTTCACTTCTGCACCGAAAGGACACTTTATTGTAATTCTTACACAAATTCATGAGAAATTAGGTGTTTGGCACACTCCAGTTCACACGCTGGAACGTTAAATTAGCACACACTCAAGATCAAGTGCTTAATTAGAATTGAATAAATGAAGGACCAAAACTTTAAAAGAGATATCAACAAAAAGAACTCAACCTGATATGTAAAACTGATAAGAAAACATGAAATTATATTACTTCTTTGCCGCGCGACAAAATGCCCAACAGAAGCCGAGAAAATTGAACAGGGCACATAAGTTAATTATTGACTTCGGAGGACAAAACGAACAATTCCCATTCTTGTATTATATATAACATATATAACCTAAATTCCTAAATACACGGAACCAAACGAAAAGAGAGCTAAAGGCAAAAGGAAGTCCAATAACAATAAATTTTCATTCACGCCGAGGCGAAGACAGCTATGGAAAAGCAAAAAAAATTTCAAAATTTTCGCAGACGTGCTTCGCTGCACATCAACATGTTCAAATCAATTCTTCACGCTAAAGCGAAAGCTTGAGTAGTGCTGACGACTTCTCCGACTTTTGCAGTGATTTTATCGGCCGTGTCGTTACCAATCGTTCCAAAAGTTGAATTTAACTTCGAAATAATGCTGTACATCACTATTTTTTTGTTTTCTAAAGTCCGGGAAACTGCTTTAAATCCGCGATCGATATCCAAAAATTACTTGAAAGCGTTCAACCGATCGTCATGGTTCGAGAACTCTGTACTCGTTGATCTTCCATTCTGAGGCCACCTGAACATTGATTTGTATATTTTTCCTTTCTATTATAAATCTCAAAGCAGTCATTTCTCCATGTTAGGAATGAAAACAAGACCTTTGACGCTTGTAGATTTGGCCCGCAAGGCGCCATTATTATTACCTACCAGTTCGCGGCGGCCAAAAAGATAATTCACGTGAGATCGAGACCATTTGTGCCACGCCAGCCACCCAGTCCAAGATGGCGTCCAAACCCTGAAATGGCATGGCATCGCGATCGATAACCGCGGGACATCGTAAATCCCGCGGGAAAAAATGATCGAGATACTATGCGTTCTCCTTCGTCGAACGCAATAAGCAATAAAAGAGGAAATGTAAAGTATTGTCAATTGCAATCATTTTTGAACTTCTGAATACGCGAAGCGTAGAAACATGCTTGTTTCGGGGACTCCGATATGCAAATGTGTCACTCACTCACTCACTCACTCACTCATTCACTCAGGGGTAGACACTGCTCGTAATTGGTCGGCCCGAACGAGAGCGCCCGAGCCCGACGCCATGCTGGAATAGTAATCGAACCCGACGCCATATTGGAATAGTAACCGAGCCTGACGCCATGGTCGAATAGTAACCAAGCCCGACGCCATATTGGAATAGTAAGCGTTCGCTATCCTGTTTGCGCGGTTACTGCTCAAAGCGTTTATATTAGGTGTTTCGCTAAATTCAAGTGGAGTTGACCTCGAATCAGTTCGAATTGGGGCTATGACCAACTTGAAGACTGAATTTCATGAGCATTTGCCTCGTCTAGGCGTTAAAAATGACTTTTGACTTTTTATATATGATTATCAATTTTCCCTTGTACATAGTTTTTATTCTTTTGTTAATATCTTTCGTGTTTGTAAAATTTTATATTTTGTGTATAGTGGGTCCACATCAACCCTTCGGCTGCCAAATCCCCTCTACAACCTACTTATCAAATAAAGTTTACTTCCTTCCTTCCTTCCTTCCTTCCTTCCTTCCTTCCTTACTTACTTACTTACTTACTTACTTACTTACTTACTTACTTACTTACTTACTTACTTACTTACTTACTATATTAGGCTCATAGCTCCTTGTAGAGTCCAAGGTAAGTCTAACGTAGCCTGTTTCTGTATTGTATTATTTTTTATGCACGCATTGAAATTCTGGCGGTACTCGTATCTTAAATTGGAAACCCGTAATTTAATTTGTGTTTTCAAATGAGCTTACTTCAGTTCGACCAGAGAGAACATTTCTTCATGAATGGTATACAAGTCAGCCTCCACGATCGAGTAAATATGCCCTAAGATTTAAGTGACGGAAAGTAGACAAATTAGCATCCAAGAGACTGCGTAGATCTACTTTTTGCGAGAGAGATTCAAACAGGCATAGTGGCTGGTGATGTACGTATAATTTAATTTTTCTTCTAGAAACAATTGGAATCAAAACTTGAAATAGATATTACTTGTACCTGTCAACAATTGTTTTGAATATTTCTGCATTGCTAGTAAAATTAACGCAGTTGCCAAGATAGGAATAAAATAATGTGATTTCCGTTTCCAAGAAAGAGAATTATCGTTACTTTTATTGTCTACATTACAGTCTGCAATGTCCTATTTATTTTGTATTGCATCAAGCTGGAGCGGGGGGGGGGGGCAAGTCCCTATAATTGCCTCAAGGTACACTTTTTATCAGGCGGGAGGTTTGACAAAGAGGCAAGGATTTTAAACATTCATTGCTAATTTGTCTACGAAAAGAGATGTATTGGGCCTACTGTAGGTATGTGAAAGGGGTTTCAAGCTGGAAGCTACATGTATATGAAAGGGTAACCTTTTCTGTAAAAAACGCTACACAAAAGGGAAGAGATTTGGACCTTGGGGCAGAGCCTCCTTCTGTAAAACTTGATTAGGTCGCTTCTCAAACCTTATGAAGGTGAAGATTATGATCAGACTGAAGAATTTGTAGTTTTCTTTAATTTTGTCCTTATCTCTTTTGCACTTAAAAGAGCTAAATATGAGCGAAATTAATAATGTCAGGAGATTTTGGTGTTTGCCGTGGAGGTTGAGATGATTTATTTTAGGGAGGGTTATAATTATAATTTTAAGAGCAGCCGACGCAAGAGTTGTGTATCAGCGAATAGAAAGCGCTGATTAAACCAATCAGATTCGCGGATTTCCAATAGTACACAGTCAAGTGGCTACTAAGACTCGTTAGAAACGCACAAACCTATTTTCCATTTCGTAGATATATATGTTATTGATCTTAATTTACGCATCTTAACGAATATCATCGCGAACTTCATTCATTTTTAGCCTTTTTCATACATTCATAGCAACTCTATATCTAAATATACTTTTGTGAATCTCAGTGTTTCTCAGAGAATCTTGATGTTGATCTTGTAACATCACTCTTATTCTGTAAATAATCAATCTTCTTGTTATGGTCAGTTTTGACTAGCATATGGGCAGGGCCTATATCAGTTCAGTGTTTATATAGAACTGTAGTTCTCCAGTCTAAGGAAAGCTTGGTCTGGTAACTTGCTAAAGACGTATGCAGTCAAAATGTTTGCGCCTAACACGTTTGTTGCAACTTTTGTCCTGTGTTTGCTAATTTTTTTTACAGAGATCAGTCAAGGAAGTGAAAATCAACCAAACAGCGTAAATGAAGGTATGTTTGGCTTAAAATACTATGAAGGATTGATTTCTGTTTGGAGATCTTCAGTGTACTTTTTTTTAAACTGATAGTCTACCTCTTGTTCACACGTCATTTGTCTCATGTGCGCGAAGAACATTCCTCAAATTGTCGTTCTCTTTTTCTTGTAACGAATCGTTGTCTATATATGTTTCAGATACCTTGAAGCTTTTTAGCAAAAAAAAATTCAGAAACAAGCGTGATGGTTTGTATGAGAACCCTTGTTTGGTATGAAGCCACCACGTTAGCAGTAAAGGTTTTACCATTGTTGGTATTTATATGAACGCTAACTGCTGTGTTATGTAGTAAAATTTCATGATAAATCCTCGGCTATGATATTTCTTGAAAAGGCCTTTCAGTGGGCTCATATTCGGAGGGGTGTTTCAAGAGGTTGAGGTGTTACCGTGAGAAATTCTTCCTCAATCGATGAGATTGGGGTATTTCCGAAGGGAAATTCTGCGTTTCAGATATGTTTGGTCTCTTAACGGATACCTCACCGAAAGAGTGACGCAGCATGACTGACGCCAAAAAATGGATAGGATTTTCACAGAAAATGTCGAATTCCGTCCGGTACAATAAATTTGATATTTGGCTTGAATCGGAGGCACGAGTTATCTGCTCGCTTCTGATTGGTTTATGCACAGTGGAATATCCGTGAA
>Ga0126338_10003328_pt1 | contig 11244 bp, 8 predicted proteins | sample OrbCmetagenome_2_FD_92529 | JGI IMG/M metagenome (GOLD analysis project Ga0126338, IMG submission 92529) | Coral microbial communities from Petempiche,Puerto Morelos, Mexico - Orbicella C C metagenome | ecosystem: Host-associated > Invertebrates > Cnidaria > Coral | place: Petempiche,Puerto...
AAAACAATGCAACTCGTACCAGTCCACCTGGACCTGCCTTTGTTTTGGAAGTCCCACTGCGCAACTTGCTCACCAGCATGTGTGATTTTGTACCATGTGACCGGATCGTGCAAAGGACCTATTATATTACGAGCTCGAGTGTTCTTTGAGCGAATGGTAAACGAGGCGTAGCTGATGATGATGTTTTTCATTCGTTTCCTTAAATTTGAAAGTTATTTTGTACATAAGACTTAAACTACATTCAAAATATCTTGACATAGTGCCTTTATGATCGCACGTACACGAAAAATACCAAAACAGATCGACGCGAATGTTTGCATGGTGTTATTTCTCTTTCCACTAATTTTGAAGTTGCTGTGTGGCTCATTGTATTTGTTATATATTGAGAGTTTATGTCCACCGAAAAACAACGACGGTGATTATTACAAACACCGAGCATACCATAAGTACAGCATCGAAAAAAGAAAAGTGTTTTTCTTCTATGCCATAGCATCTTAGTTTTCCTAGTGTGTGGTAACCTTGAGCACTCCCGCCCGTATCCCCAAACCTGAGCTGTTTAACTGGCAGATGTGTCTTGTCAGTAAGGAGACCGCTGTCTTCACGCCATACAAAGTCATTCTTATCACAGTTACAACCACAACTTGGGTCTGCGCATGAGTTGGTCATCCCGCATGCGCACTTACCACTGCCAGGTGATGCTCCACCCCAGTACGTCATCTGACTAGAATCACCTGACATCCACCAGGCAAATCCTCTCCCCACCGACTTTGAATGATAACACTCGTACGTAATAAACTGCTCACAGTGTGAGGAGACTCTGGTGAGACTCGCCAGCTGTGAAAGACTCGCTCCTGTGTAATGAATGTCACGTGAGTAGCAACCATGAGGATAACATCCATCCACCAACATTCTACTTTCACTATCGTGACTAATTACTGTCACGCCAACTCCATTTTTGTCACTCATGCCACAATTAACTGTAAATGGTACCAGGCCTCCCGCGCCATCTGGATCAATGACATAATTACCGCTTACACTGCTGACGTATTTTCTTACCACAGAACAGGACGTTGCCATAACTGGAGAATTGACTTTGACTTTAGCTTCTATGGTTGTCACAGCATTAGTAGCTCTACAGGTGTAAGATCCCTTGTGTGATTTCTTGATGTTTCTTATAAGCAGTATTCCATTCGGTAGAACATTGGACCCCACAGGAAGTGAAGACTTGCCATCCTTGGTCCAGGCGATTGTTGTTCTCAGGTCACTCTTGGCCACACACGGCAGATTAACACTTGAACCAAACGCGTAGGGAGTCACATCAAGAGGAGGACGAATTTTGAACTTCAGGGGAGGAAATATTATGAGCAAAGCGGCGTCTGTTGCTGATCCCAGAATGTTCTTCGCCTTACAAATGTATGTTCCACCATCTTTTTTGGTCACACTATAGATCATCAGGGTTCCATTCTTCACTTCAATTCTGTCTTCAGGCAAACTACCAACTTACTTTGACCACGTGATACGGGGAAGTGGCTGACCAGTAGCAGAGCAGGCGATGGTGACGTTTCGTTTCTCTTCAGCCATCAATCGATTGGATGACAAGAAAAGTTGAGGAGGAACTGTCGAGAAATGAAAAGTTATGATTATTCGGTCAAGGTATAGGTTATGTTACATTTTTTGTCTCCGGTTTAGTATTCAAGAATGAGACTGACGAAAGTCTGAATTTAGAAAAAAGGGGTCAAAGTGTTGATAACGCTAACCACTTGAAAAATCGTGATCCAGTAGATAACAGTCGACAAAAGAAACTACTCTTCCACTAAGTAGCGATTTATCCGGTGAATAACAGATACCCTCATGTTATTTTTATTATCAATCTTAAGGTTTATCTTTCCAATGTGCCTGTTAGACTGCATCAGATTCTGCCTCTAAACAGCCAAATCATAAAATAAATCTACTTACACTGAACAGTTAATTTCGCCGAGACATTCAATTTGGGTACTTAGGATAGGGGAGGAGGGGGCAGGGATGGGAATTGGTACTTGCATAAAGACTACTCATATATGTATGCCATGTGATCCACTTGCCGCTTGCTGATATCCGTCAACAAAGGTTTTTTCACCTAAATGCTCGTCATTTTAAACTTAACACAGCCGGGTTATCATTTTAATGGTGCTGCGATGAATCAAAGCTAAAATTTAGGAACATGCATCTGTCTCAATCCCTTTTAATTAACTGTTAAGTCTGATCGCCAGCGCCTCTTTTAATTTCTATTCGCTGATCGGGTTTTCTGTAAAAAGATGTTTTTGTGATTACTATGTAACAGTACAATAATAGAGAGAAAGTTTTGGTAGCTGAGAATAACACCATGATCACAGATGTTACAATGAATGTAGTGTTCTCGGGGCTAAAGGTCTTAGTGTAGGCCGTCAAACAAAGGAAAACCTGACATGAACCTCCGTAGGCGATAACAGCCGTTCACCGCTAATGAGCTTTTACGCGACAAGCCTTCTGCACCAACTCCAACTTAGATCGTTCTGGTTTCGTTAGGACAAAATTAGAAACTGATACAGAGAGTAAACAATCTGCCATTTGTTTGCATCCAAGCTTATAAAGCACCTCACAAAAAAAAACAAAAAAAAAAAAAGCATGACCAGCATAATGTGTATCAAATCATTTGGCGTTATTTGGAACACCGTAACGCGACCATCGCGCGCCTAGGATAGAACCCGCTTGGTGTCGTTTTCAAGGGCACCTAACGGACTAAAATTATAAAATCCCTCAGACAGGAAAAAAAATCAAGACGTAAAGTCCTTTTTTTTAAGGTAAAAGGGCTTTTTAAACAACTTTTATTTCTGCTTGGAACGATTTAGCTGTTCCGACTTTCGTCAGCGGTAGGGAGTTTAGGCGGATTTCTGGCCTGGTATCGAGGGACACATTTACCCTGGAAATGATGGGGAGGGAGGACACAAGGAAGAAGTAAACTACATTGATTACCTTTTAAAAACGTAATCCTTCCATTTAGGGCACATTAAGCGAACATTTCGAGCCAAATAATTAACTGAGGGGGATCCCTTTTGTACATCTATTTTATGGAAGACCTCTTTTGTTGGGTGTGCCGTTCGTCTCCTCGAGTGTCAAAATGTCTCCAAAATAAGTACGGGGAAAGTTGAGACTGATGAGTTTGCTATGCGTGTGCACGAAGATGACGCGAGGTCCTCTGAAGTTGCTGCAACCCGTTTTTTCAGCGAAGCGAGACTCATTGCTACAGCAACTTACAAAACTGTGGTTAAGCGCGAAATTACGCTTTCATTTATTTGCCATATCTAGGTGAGATGGTTTTAATGTCACAGCCTTAACCTAACTGTTTTATTTTGAACATGCTCATGCCGGTTTAATTACATTTTGAAGAGTTCAGTGACTGAACTTATAAAATTTGTCAAATGTTGGCCGAAAGTGCGGAGCTACTATACAGCAATAATGATTGTTACATATACTAAGGGTGCCATAACTTGGAACATGAAAATTAAAGGGAAGATAGTCAGTTACGCTATACCATAGCATTTCAGTTTTCCCAGTGTGTGGTAACCTTGCTCGTTGCTCCCGCCTGTATCCCCAAACCTGAGCTGTTTAACTGGCAGATGTGTCTTGTCAGTAAGGAGACCGCTGTCTTCACGCCATACAAAGTCATTCTTATCACAGTTACAACCATATCTTGGGTTTGCACATGAGTTAGTCATCCCGCATGCGCACTTACCACTGCCAGGTGATGCTCCGCCCCAGTACGTCATCTTACTAGAATCACGTGACACCCACCAAGCATATCCTCTCCCCACTGAGACTGAATGATAACACTCGTACTTAATAAACTGCTCACAGTGTGATGAGACTCGTGTGAGACTCGACAGCTGAGAACGACTCGCTCCCGTGTAATGAATGTCACGTGAGTAACTACCAGGACGGCCATACCCATTCACATGCGTTTTGCTTTCACTGTCGTGACTGATGACTGTCACGCCAACTCCATTTTTGTCACTCATGTCACAATAAACTGAAAATGATGCCAGGCCTCTCGCGCCATCTGGGTCAATGACGTAATTTCCGCTTACACTACTGACGTGTTTTCTTATCACAGAACAGGAAGTTGCAGTAGCTGGAGAACTGACTTTGACTTTAGCTTCTATGGTTGTCACAGCATTAGCAGCTCTACAGGTGTAAGATCCTTCGTGTGATTTCTTGATGTTCTTTATAAGCAGTGTTCCATTCGGTAGAAAACTGGACTCCACAGGAAGTAAAGACTTGCCATCCTTGGTCCAGGCGATTGTTTTTTTCAGGTCACTCTCGGCCACACACGGTAGATGAACGCTTGAACCAATCACAGGAGTAACTTCTTGAGGAGGACGGACTTTGAACCGCAAACGAGAAAATATCACTACTACAGAAGTGTCTGATGTTGATCCCAGAATATTCTCCGCCTTACAAATATACGTTCCACTGTCATTTCCTGTCGCACTGTAGATTGTCAAGGTTCCATTCAGCATTTCAGTTCTGTCTTCAGGCAAACTACCAACTGACTTTGACCACGTGATACTGGGAGGCGGCTGACCAGTGGCAGTGCAGGCGATGGTAACTTTTTGTTTCTCTTCAGTCATCAATCGATTGGATGACAATGAAAGTTGAGGAGGAACTGTTGAGAAAAAGAAAAATTATGATTATTCGGGTAAGGTATATTTTATGTTACATTTTTTGTCTCCGGTTTAGTATTCAGTAATGAGACCAAGTCTGGTTTTAGAACAAAAGGGTAATAAAAATAATAATTACTTTATTTACGTGTCAATAAGATTTAGCATTGCTGCCGATAGGGAACACCTAAAAAGAGTTACAATTATCAGGACTATGTACAAATTAAGTGTTTAAACATTATAATTATTTACAAGAGAAAAGCCTATCTATCAAAATAAAAATACAAAAGTGAATAAAGTTGCAAATAAAGTTAAAGTGCAACTAATCCCTCAATTATTTTCCTTTAATGAAATCTACTAGTTTTGCCAATTACTTCAGCGAAAAAATTTCCTCGATTGATGTTCAAGTTGAACATATATGACATTTGATTTCACTGCTAGCATCAATTAAAATGTTTCTTTTCCTTATTAATGTAATTTTTAATACCGCTTTTACCGGTTGGTAAAACGCAGTTAATGGAACACAACACCCCTTGAGGGTTAGGCTGTTTACGTTTGTCACGCAATTTAGTAGGATAAACACTAATAGAATACTGAACGCTCAATTCATGAATGAACGTTTCCTCATTCTAGCAGTTTGCACAAACACTATTCATGTCTGTATTTTAGTTTCTATCTCGAGGTATAATCTAGAAAAATAACTTAGCCTCTCCTAGATTGGCCCATATATTTGTTAGCTCCATTCATTGCTAACAAGCTCGCCACGTTGCGTCTATTTAGTTCATAGCACAGCTGTACCTATCGGTCGAACGTTGAGACACTGTCTTGTTATATAAATCTCAATACACTGTCAGAGGGCATTATCCTGGCAGCTTGCACGAGAGTACACAGTTTTTAACAATTTAGCTTTAAAATTTCCCACGCTCCCTCCCTTAGAGAAGGGATTTTATTTGCTACTTGTCAATAAACTGGGGTCACTCCTTGTGGTTCAGTTAAGTCTGCGTAGCGACTTTCCCCAAGCTTTGACATTGCTTGTGTCTTGCCATCTTGTATCCTAGCCCTTATCTTGTCCGATCCAGCCTGTGCTGTGCTGGGAAGATAAGAAAGGCTCTGCCAATACTCTTGTTCTGTTCCCACGTTAGTGGGGGAATAACTGAGGTTTTTAGTTTGTGTACCTATCAGCACGTCATGTCAAACCTGCCACAGGGCTGTGTCCCCCTCAATTACGCCATATTGTTGTTTGCGTATTTTGTTGTGTTACCTTTTACCTGGTTGCGTTACATCTACTCTTAGTTTGAATAACGGAATAGTGACATTAACATTCTTTAAACTGAATGATTTAATATGATTGGGAAGTCTGGCCCATAGTTTTGGACGCAAATACGACACTGAATGTTTTCCATAAGTCACTGTCTTGAATCGTGGGATCACAAAGTCTGCATTTCTCAAATTCAAAGGGTTGATGATGTTAACCACCGGATAAATGGCGATCCAGTGGATAAGTGTTGACAAAAGAAACTACACTTCCACTAAGAGGCGATTTATCCGGTGGATAACAGATATCCTCATGTTACTTTTATTTTCAATCTAAAGGTTTATCTTTCAAATGTCACAGTCTCTAAAAAGCCAAATACTTAAAATAAAGCTACTTACCCTGAACGGTTAATTTCGCCGATTCATTAACTTGTCCCAGTAAATTCTCAGCTCTGCAGCTGTAAACACCGTCGTCTCCAGATCTAACGTCCTTCACAATCAGAGCGCCACTGGACTCTACCACGTAACGACCAACGGGAAGCGATGAATTCAGCTTAGACCATGTGACTTTTGGTCTTGGATTACCATCGGCTGTACATTTCAAAATGGCTGTCTGGCTTTCATTGACTGTCATTCCAACAGGACCCTGCAGCAGAGATGGAGCCGAGATGGACTGGCCCGGGTCACCTTTGTCACCTTTCATACCCGGCGGGCCTCTAGGTCCCACGGGACCGGGATCTCCCGTAATTCCACCATCTCCCTTTATACCCATGGGTCCTTGACTTCCTATTGGTCCATGTTTACCAGGAGATCCATTTGAGCCGGGTCTCCCTGGGGGACCTGGTCTCCCTCGCGTTCCCCGTCTACCCGTGTTCCCTTTTGGTCCTGCACGGCAGAGCGTGTGATCTTTAGCACAGACTTTGTTTTGCAGCAGACCAAGTTCTTGTTTGATCAACACTTGTACTTCAGAGGCTGTTAGGGTCGATTTTTGTTGTGAATCATCGGGTGAAGAACGCCTTTTTCTTGAGAGGGTTTCTTGCTCACCTGATAAATAAGGACATCTTAAAATCGCACACTCGAAGCCATTTGGTATTCAATAGTTTCTGTGATGCAATAATCAGACAAGCTAGTACAAAGGGATTTCCTTTTCTAGTAGATTGAGTTTCAGCAACTTAGCGTTAGCCTCATTATTTCGTATCCATTTGTGCTGGGAAAGAAAGGTATCCCGTTTATTTTTTTTCTTAATATCCAGTGTCTCGAAACAGCCGCTAATAGGGCCTCTCCGGTTAAAAAGAAATATCGATGGTGGGTGAAGACGACGCGCACCACAATAATTAAGGACTGAGAGTTTTTTATAAGTTACATGACATGAAACTCACCTTTGGTCGGTTGCCAATGGCGGCCTGAAACCTTAACTTGCCATCGTTCATAACTTTGTTGAACTTTTCGAAGAATTTCTGTCTCTATGTTATCACAGAATGTTACTAAGTGTGATATCAGTCGATGATGTTCTTGTATTCTGAGTTCCACTTGAATTAGCGCGATACAACACACAACAGACAACAGCAAGCCTGACCATGAACATAAGCGGTCCAGTGTTTGTCTTCTGTTCGTCTGCTTCTGTTCTCTATCATGTTGCTTCATCGTTGCAGCTAGCAGGCAGACAAAGTCGAGATCTCAAACTGATGCTGAGGACGTTGTATTCAATTGTTTCGGCCTTCAGCTGTTCAGTATGGGTATGTAAAGACGATAAAAAGCTGATGTGTCCGAGTTTCATTGACGAAAGAGTAACATGATCCTTAATGCTAACAGATATAAGATAAAAATAGCAGGACTTGTTTGTACTTTGTAATGGGGATTCAGTATCACAGGAAGTACACTATTACCTTCATATACGTAATTTCAAAGTCTACACAGCAGGCATGCTGTAAAAGACTGCTAGCTTGATGTTTTCGTACTCTTGACCTCGAACTGTTTGGTTGTACTCTGTGTTTCCTAGTTGATTTCCCAAACTCTGTAAAGAGATCTGGTTGGAGGTTATATCTGCCATAATCATTTGGCTATTTGAGATAGGGGAGGAGGGGGCAGGGGTGGGAATTGCTACATGAATAAACACTACTCATATGTATGTCATGTGATCCACTTGCCGCTTAATGATATCCCTCAACAAAGGTTTCTTTCACTTAAATGCTCGTCATTTTAAACTTGATGCAGCCGAGTTATCATTCTAATGGTGCTGCGATGAATTAATGCTAAAATTACAAACATGCATCGGGTCTCATTTAATTTTAAAATATCGGAACATTCCTTTTTAACTGTTAAGTCTGATCACCACCGTTTCTTTTCTATTCGCTGATCGGGTTTTTGTAAAAAGAGCTTTCGTGATTACTATGTAACAGTGCAACAATAGAAAGACAGTTTTGGTAGCTCAGAATAACACCATGATCGCAGATGTTACAATGAATGTAGTGTTCTCGGGCGAAAGGTCTTAGTGTAAGCCGTCAAAAGAAGGAAAAACTGACATGAACCTTTGTAAGTGACAACAGCCGTTCACCGCCAAAGAGCTTTTACTTGACAAGCCTTCTGCACTAACTCCAACTGAGATCGTTTTGGTGTCGTTAGGAGAAAATTAGTCACTGACACAGAGAGTAAACAATTTGCATTGTTTGCATCCAAGCTTAAGCACTCCAAGACTCACTCCACAAAAGAACACGATCAGCATAATAGGTTTCAAATCATTTGGCGTTATTTGGAACACCGTAACGCGACCATTACACGCCTAGGGTACAACCAGCTTGGTGCTCGTTTTCAGGGGCACCTAACGGACTAATACTGTAAAATCACAACGGCAGCAAAATAATCAAGACGTAAAGTACCTTTTTAAAGGTAAAAAGGCTTTTTCAACAACTTATATTTCTTCTGGGAACGTTTTAGCTTTCCGCCTCTATTCAGCGGCGTGGAATTTAGGCGGATTTCTGGCCTGTTATGGAGGGACACAATTACACTCAGAGGGATGGGGAGGGAGGACACAGGGAAGAGGTAAACTACATTGATTGCCTTTTAAAAAGGTCATCCTTCCATTTAGGGCACATTAAAGCAAACATTCCGAACCAAACAACTAACTGAGGATGTCCTTTTCGTACACCTATTCTGCGGAAGACCTCTTTTGTTGGGTGTGCCGTTCGTCTCATCAAATGTCGAAATGCCTCCAAAATAAATACAGGGAAAGCTTCAGAAAAAGATTTTCCTTTGTCAGGGAACTCCTGGCTTGAATTTTGTCCATACTTATATCTACTCAGTAGTCGTGCAACCATGTTTGATACCCCATATGATAGCTGATGTTTGTGGTGAAGTGTCCATGCCATAAGATATAACAACGGTATATTTAGAACCCGATCTGCTTCCCTTTAATAGTGTTGTTGAGGACTCACGATCTATGCCAGATAATTTGTTTCTTCCTTTGAATCTATTTCTAAAATAATTGTAGTTGCGAGACTGATGAGTTTGCTGTGCGCGTGCACGAAGATGACGCGAGGTCCTCTGAAGTTACTGCAACCCGTTTTTCAGCGAAGCGAGACTCATTCTGCTACAGCAACTTACACAACGGTGGTTAGGCGCGAAATAGAACTTTCATTTATTTACCCTTTCTAGGTTAGGTGGTTTCAAATAATGTCACAGCGCTAACTTAAATGCTTTATTTTGTACATGCATATGCCGGTTTAATTATATCTTAAAGAGTTCAGTGACTGGACTAATAAAATTTGTCACATATTGGCCGAAAGAGCAGAGCTACTGTCCACAAAAACAAATTTTAACAATAATGATTGTTACAAATACTGAGATTGCCACAACTTGGAGCATGAAAATTAAAGTGAAGATGGTCAGTTACCCTATACCATAGCATTTCAGTTTTCCCAGTGTGTGGTAACCTCTGTCACTACTGTATGCATCCCCAAACCTGAGCTGTTTAACTGGCAGATGTGTCTTGTCAGTGAGGAGACCGCTGTCTTCACGCCATACAAAGTCATTCTTATCACAGTGACAGCCATATGTGGGATCTGCACATGAGTTGGTCATCCCGCATGCGCACTTACCACTGCCAGGTGATGCTCCGCCCCAGTACGTCATCTTACTAGAATCACGTGACACCCACCACGCCATTTCGTCTTTGCGCAGTCTTGAATGATAACACCGGTACATAATAAACTGCTCACAGTGTGATGAGACGCTGGTGAGACTCGCCAGCTGTGAAAAACTTGCTCCTGTGTAATAAATGTCACGAGAATAACTACCACGACCGCTATACCCATTCACGTACGTTCTGCTCTCACTGTCGTGACTGATAACTGTCACGCCGACTCCATTCTTGTCACTCATGTCACAATAAACTGTAAATGGTGTCAGGCCTCCTGCGCCATCTGGGTCAATGGCGTAATTTCCGCTTACACTACTGACATATTTTCTTATCACAGAACAGGAAGTTGCCATAACTGGAGAATTGACTTTGACTATAGCTTCTATGATTGTCAAAGCATTAGTAGCTCTACAGGTGTAAGATCCCTCGTGTGATTTCTTAATGTTCCTTATAAGCAAAGTGCCATTCGGTAGAAAATTGGACTCTACAGGAAGTGAAGACTTGCCATCCTTGGTCCAGGCGATGGTCGGTTTCAGGTCACTCTCGGCCACACACGGTAGATGAACGTTTGAACCAATCACAGGAGTAACTTCTTGAGGAGGACGGATTTTAAACCGCAGACGAGAAAATATCATGACTAATGAAGTGCCTGAGGCTGATCCCAGAATATTTTCCGCCTTACAAATGTAAATTCCACCGTCATTTCTTGTCACACTGTAGATTGTCAGGATTCCATTCATCACTTCATTTCTGTCTTCAGGCAAACTACCAACTGACTTTGACCACGTGATACCGGGAAGCGGCTGACCAGTGGCAGTGCAGGCGATGGTGACGTTTTGTTTCTCTTCAGCCATCTTTCGATTGGATGACAATGAAAGTTGAGGAGGAACTGTTGAGAAAAAGAAAAATTAATATATAGATTTAGGCCAGCCTAAAAGCGTAGCTCCTGGGCTGGGTTGTTCAGAGCCCGAGTAAGCTAACCCAGGAAAAGGTACAATTTTGATCTGAGTTTTGTGAGGTTTTCTGCATATTGTTTGGCCTTCTGTTTTGAGTTTTAAGAAGCTGTCCGTGTAAGAACCGACCACTCGATTTTCGGCCGAAAACAGAATTTCTTCAAATTTTCTGTGTGAGACAGTTAGTCCATATGATAAACAAAAATAGCAATAATTTGGCTTTAAG
>Ga0126338_10003329_pt1 | contig 11240 bp, 6 predicted proteins | sample OrbCmetagenome_2_FD_92529 | JGI IMG/M metagenome (GOLD analysis project Ga0126338, IMG submission 92529) | Coral microbial communities from Petempiche,Puerto Morelos, Mexico - Orbicella C C metagenome | ecosystem: Host-associated > Invertebrates > Cnidaria > Coral | place: Petempiche,Puerto...
AAAAAAGAAAAAAGAAACGAAACAAAAAAAAAATACGCTACTCTAACATAAGATACTGCTCATGAAGACGTTGTTTAAACAGACAAAATGTCAAAAAAGCTGCAATAAGTTATTGCTAACATTGTTTCAAATAGATGTCACTGCTTCTCGGTAGAGAAAAGTTAACTCATTGTGACACATTGCAGCGGTTGGCCGTGTTTCTGCGTTTCCATCCCAGCACCGTTCCATCAGGTGTTGCCAACCAATTGGAGGCCTTATGTTGTCTTCAACATGCAAGGGTCTCTTTCCTTTAGCCACTTCAGAGGCATCCAGATCTTTTACGTCGAAAAAGGCTCTCTTACCGTACCACATCTCCCACATTGTGATGCCAAAGCTGTATATATCGGCGTGGCCACGATCATACACACTGGATGTAATCACTTCCGGTGCGGTGTAAGCAACAGAAACGCCAACACCAACAACACCAACATCAGCCACCTTCACAACATCTTCGGGTGATAACTGTAATAATAAGATATAAACTGATTGTTTTCGAATCACATAATACTGTTATCTCAATACCTCATCTCAGAATCTGTACATAGGGTTCAGAGCCACCTTAAAGTTTTGAAAATTTAAGGTGGCCATGAGCCCTACGTACAGAATTTTTTGTTAACTTTGCGAAAAGTTGCGTCTTATCAAAATTTGATAATATAAAAAAATTCACCATGCCGTTTTTGAATTATAAGCCCATAAAGCTGTAATTAAGGGTGTTTATAGCAGGTCATAGTGTTGCTATGGTAACCTGTTGTGTCATGAAAATAATAGCAACGTGTTGACCAATGATTGTGCAGTATTTTGATACCATGATTGTAGCATCAAGTGATGAAGAATGGTTATGATGACCCATCAAAATCAAAGTGATGGAAACTGTTTTGAGCCACCTTTAAAGGGTTTGTCGGACGAGGGGTTGGGATTGCAACGGAATGGTTTTTAAGAGGGTTTCCTATTGGGCTATATAAACTACTACGTTAAAGGAAGAGAGTTAATCCCTCATACAGGCCTTATTCCCAAGGTAATCCCCTTATTTTTAGATCGCACTCGGTTGGAAATCCTAGGACGGTCTAGAAAAAGCCAATCCTGTGATGGGACACTAGTCACAATGTCTAAAATAACTTGAGAAAAGGGCCTATATGGTGGATTTAATCTCTCACCCTTCATCCTCTCTTAAAGTGTTAGCTGTGAACAAGAATCTCCAAGAGTGGTATAGAGTCCCTGAAAGGTCAAATGAACATTAGCTTGACTGAACATATCAGTAACAAAACAAGCTAGACTTGCAATTACCAGCACGTTTTCCAGTTTGAGGTTCATGTGAAAAATTCCTTGTTCGTGTAGGAATTCGAAAGCATTAGCTATGTTTCCCGCCCATCGGATTACTTTGGTCCTTGTAGCAGGGTCTGTGGATACCCCACATATGTTTTCAGGATTCAGGAAAATGTGTCTCCTCAAGTTTTCTTTGCAAAGTTCCAGCACCAGGATCCCCCTCACTTCTTTCCCTTCCTTAAGCAGTGCCGCACCATAAAACTTTTGAATGAAGGGATAATCAGGCAGATTCCTACGAAAAGAGGAACGATGTATAAATAGTAGCCTTTATGACAGTAAAGAGCGGTCATAAGTACATAGTCCGAATCTTTGATAATAAAGTAAACATTCCAATCAACTGAGACAAAAATAAACCTTTACTCTTTGCCTCTCCGAAAAGATTGGCTTGCAAAAGTTAGAAACAAAATGTTTTCAGGGATGTTAGTACAGTGGAAATGTAGAAACAACAAAATGCAATATTATGCTCCCACCAACCCGAAAGCTAAACTTACAAGAGTACTTTATAATAACCACTGATCTGTTTATGACTATTATTTATTTTTATCGCTAAGAGTTTATATATGCACAATTTATTTTCGCTAGATGTTGTCTAGTACAAGTTCCTCATGATGATCAAACGTACATCTAAGATTGAAATTGGTCCTGTGACTGGCTATCATAAGCTAGAGTTTGGCAATACATCTTTTACGTCGAGTTCTGTTAAGCTTGTTGACTAATTTAGTTATATTATAGATAATTTTTTAGAACTTAAGAGATTGTTACTCCGCGCTATAAAAGACTGAATCAGCTACCCATGAATAAAGCTTGAACGCAAAAAAATAGTGTAGCTTGTAGTTAGTAAAGCCATATGGAATAAAAGGCTTCTTTCAAAGAATATTCTGTTGCCGTTTAGTCGTCACTCCCCACTTTAAAAAAGCATCAGTTACATACATCAAAATATGTTTAGTTTCCTGAAGTAAATCCCGTAAATTGGTTGCTATATCTAGCAGTAAGAGATTTTGATTTCCCACTGATGCTCTTACGAAAAAAAAAAGATTTTAAGTAAACGTCAACAATAATTGTGACTTATAATGCAGTTTACATACCTTTCCGTATCAGAAAAGGTTGTTCTTTACAAACAGTAAATAAAAGTCGTCCCAAGTGTTATCACTTGTGCAACCCAAATACGAGCCCGTGGAATGATAAATTGGACAAGAAGAGTAATATCGTTAAAAGTGAAAACATACCTTAATGTCTCTGTTTCAGCTAGGAAGGCATTTGCGTTGGAGCTGTTTAGCTTATCTTGCTTGACTTTCAAAGCCACGGGTTGCTCTCCATTCTGCACCTTCAGCTTTCCACGATAGACAGAGGCAAATTTACCTCTTCCCAGGAGGGAACTTCTATCGTCCTTCCATTCCAAATCGTCGCAACTGATATCAATGGTGCGTACTTCCTGGATGTCGAACAAAGCCATGTTACTCCTTAGATCTAAACTCCTTTGGTACAAAGGTTTGTAGAAATATTCTATTTCTTTCTGTAAGCGGATCTCATCTCTCAGCTGTTGACAGAGCAATTTGTCAGCCTCGATGAGCTCAGGGATACGAGCTACAACTTGCCTGAGACACACTTGACACTCGTTAAGTTGTTCCATCACGTACGACCGCAGAGACCTATCTTCAGTTGCCTCACGTAGGAATTCTTTGGAGGCCTTTGCCAGAAAGCCACATTTGTCTTCTTGGTACTTTTTCATCTTTTTCCAATTTTCCCGCTTCTTCATGAGGGCTTTCGCACCAACTATAGGAGCACTGACTATCAAGGCAACCAGGCCGATTGGAACCCAAAATGGGCTTGTGACGCCAACGATAACTTTTTCGGCCACGGTAAAGTTGTCAGGAGACTGGAAACCAGTTTCTGAAATAGCTGCTTCATCTGCTACGAAGTCTACGACAGAGCTCTCCAGATATCGAAGTTGTCCCTCAACATAGCTAAATCGCTGTTGAAAGTACTTGACCAGAGAAGTGCGAGCATCGGCAAAAACATGGTGGTCTTCTTCCCACGAGGCGATCACGTCCTGGAGTCGCTTCCTGAATGCCTTTTGAATGTAATGGTTGGTCATCACCCAACTTTCCTCAGCGTCTGGAACATCATCCAACGTCCATGAAGTAAATTGCCCAACAACATCAGGAGACTTGAGGTTCTTGGACAGTAAACTGACAGCGTTGTCAATCTTGTTCTCCAGATAATCTTGCAGCTCCTTGGCAACTGAACCTTGTTGTTTTTCAATCATCGCGAGGCGTTCCGTGATAAGCTTCAATCTCTCAGTAACTTTTGTGCGATCACAGTGAGAATTACGAATGAAAGCTCTCGTGACATACGCTATTCGTGAAAGGAGGTAGTCAAGCCATCTGAAAAAGAGAAAGATTTCATCGCAGTAAATTTTCCAATTTAAGCAATTGGAACGAAGATGCCTGAAAAAAAAAAAAAAAACAGGGATTCAACGGGATTCGAACCCGTGACCTCCGTGATACCGGTGCAATGCTCTACCAACTGAGCTATGAAGCCACACATTGGGAGCGAGGTCAATTAATTGAGTTCATATCTTCCCGTGAGGAACGGGAAACGGCCTTTTGAGTAGCTTTCTCGACAAATGCCGATATCTCCGATGACGAAAGCGGGATGGGTCGAAGCAACGGATCAGATGACACAAAACCGGACATTTCGCAATCCAAGATCCAACGAGAGCGCAAAATCGCGTCTAAGTGACATGTATGTAGTATTTATTTCTTGTTTCCACTCTGTTTTACGCCTGAAAACCTAAGTTTAGAGAACTTATGCGTTGAATCTCCATCAGAATGCCACAAAATGTAGTTCTGAAAATATTTGAAAGAAATGTCTCAAGTGCTTCTTTTCGCCGAATTTATACTGGAACTTTATAATTTATAATTTATACTGGGAATCGATAGGAAAATACTTAGGTAGATATTTCTTGTTGATTTCGAGCTAGGCTAAGACAAAAAGTGGCTTTTGAGTTTTAGTGGATGTTCATGAAATGGCCAAAAATCGTAAAGTCCTATGTAAACAGTTTCCCAGCACAGAAAAAAATATTGAAGTCCCAAACATTTTATGGCTTTTTTCAGACCTTTACTGATTACTCTCGCTATTCTTGTTAGAATAATGTGTATTTGCCGTTGCCTAGTGCATATATTTGCCATCAATTAAAGGCTATTCACAACACTACGAAATATGCACCTTCCTTAAGACGGAGCCACGGAGAGAAATCGAATTGTCTGGTTCAAATGAATATCTGTGCTTTGAGACTGATATTAGTAGAGCATGATCCAGTGGATTTCGTTTTCACATGGCCTTTCTTGTTGTAGAAATATTAAATCAAAGACAGCTACTTATATATGAATAAATTAGTGACAAACGGCCATTTTTGGAGGGGGTCTCCTTAACGTGAAGGGAATAAAATATTTTGCCCTAAGTTTTTGCCATAATCATTTACTCGCCAAACCCAACACGTGTGCCAAGTTTGCTGTATCACCTCCTACCTGGTTTTCTCATGGACACACTCTTAACATAACGTTACACCTTTCTAAAACAATTTACCTCCACTGCGTGTGCAGCCTTGCTTCAATACTCTTCAAAACCATGGATTTGATACCACTCATCAGGCTGACAAATTCTTCGGTGATGAATCCATATCCCTGCGCATGCATGGCAATCCTCGATGACATGTGAATGATCTGGGAATCTGGGTTTAAACTGGGCCAGCACCGTTTGAGTTTCTTAATGATGTGATTCTTAACAGCATCGGCCTCTGTAGGCGCAATACAGTCCCACTTATTGCACACAAACAGAGCACGAGTGGGTGAGAATTCCGTTTGTTGGTCAAGAGATATCTTTTTAGTGAGCTCCAGCAGTCTTTCTACCTAAAGACAAATAGAACAAAGGAAAACATTTCTTTGCAAATAGAGTTCTTAAGTCTTCTCTGTGACCTTGCTTGGCTCAGTTCAACTCGGAGGCTTAGTTTTTAAGGTATGTCTTATCCTGGTTAAAGATTCTCATTGTATTATAAGTGTGGTTTCTGCGTATTCTTTTCTCCTAATAATGATACGTATCAAGCAAACGGCAGATGATCGGCAAATAAATTATACTAATTTTTTCATGACAATACTCGAGCTTGGCTATCCCCGTTTTTATCATTGCACTATGATCAGCATGTAACGGTACTCTTTACCCAAGGCTTAAAGAAATTTCTACGGAGGGAGTATTACTATTCAATTATCAACTGACAGACAGGTTTTGTCGATCAAGGTAAAGTGTTGGAAAGTGCTTTTCTTGGTCAGGGCTGGACTTGAGGTCTGGTCGCCTCGTTGTTATGTTTATGTTACATACCCTGTCTGGCTGAATTCCTCCAGCGTTCGTGCTGTTAATCACGTAGATGAAAGCAAAAGCCTCTGGGAGGTACTCTTTGACCATGTCGTCCATAATCTGTGACTCACCAATACCAGGACTGTCCACTAAAACGATTCCTTGCTAAAAAAAAAGTTAAAAGGGTTGGAATGCAGGGAATTGTGAGACATGGTTTGTCTGAAATGATGCAGGTATTACAGATGATAAGAGTGGGAATATTAAAAAAATGTTTATCAGTCAAGCACATAAGCTAGTTAAAAAAAAATCGGAATATTCCTGACAGAAATCAAAGCCCGACCAGGAAATCTCCGTACTTTGTAAACACATCACCACATACGAGCGTCGAATAATAATTTTATCCAGTTCACTTTTAAAGCATAAAATGATTTCCTGACTATCTCGGTCTCCAACCGTAACAGAGGAAGAAATTTTAGCAGTCTACAAAATGGCTGTCCTTACTATTACAAAGAAAACTTCAAAACTCGCCTGGCAGTACAAAGACAGTTTTGTTATGTTTCAGAAGTGAGGTTTGCGGCGAAAACTGACAACTTCAACAAAGCGACTCAAGTGTAATTGTTTAGGGGAAAGCAAAAGGGTTTCAAATCAGTAAGACTTTAGAACTCCTATTGACGATAAGCTTATCTCGTCGAAGCAGCTTGATAACTCTTATAGAGGATTTTTGAGAAAAGCTTGAAAATCACTCGCCTAACGGCTCGTGATGTACAAACTTTTCTCGTTTTCTTCCAACATCCCGCGTGGGTTTATTGCGCCTGTAAACCCACAGAAAGAGTTTCCTATTGCTTAAGTAAAACATGTCTTTACGATATTAGTACTAGCGTTCTATCACGAATGCCGTTCTCTGATTGGCTACGCTACTCACTATCTATTCTGTGATAGACAGTGAGTAGCGTAGCAGTATGCCCTTGTTGACAAAATGACGGCTGCTTCTTGGCGTTTTCGAAGTGTCTGTGAAGAAGATTTAGATAAAGTTTTGAACTACTAGTAGATTTATCCTAAAACAATTAGATTATTCGCTCTCGATCATGATAGAAATCTCGAGCTCATAATCTAATTGCTTAATATTGACTGAGTCGGGACGAAGTATCAGTTGGTAAAGGCTCTGCCACAGTTATGCATACACTTTCAGCTCTAGTGAATAGTGTAGTTAGATAATCAGTTAGTTTACAACATGCAGCTTACTGTACATTAGGTTCGAGAAAAGATATGCATTTTACGGGACGTATAGGGCTTACTTCTTCAAAATAGAATTCATGTCGAAATTAAATTGTACAACCAAAAGTTACCTCCCGAAGGTAATTCCAGTGGGGCGTGTCCCGGGGGAGGGAAGACTCTCATATGAAAAGGACGGGGATGCTCGTCGGAAATTTTGAAACCAACCCTGAAGAGGTACCAAGATCCTGTTTTGTGGGTGTGGCTTGAATTGTTTTCATCCCTAAAGAGTACCAATTCTAAAGCAACACATAATCTCCTGTCATTTTCTTGTTCGGCAAAATACACTAAAATAGTACCGCAAAAGCATCCGCTGTGAACCCTTTGAGTCTGAACACTCTAAAGGGTACCAAAACCACTTTTTTAACCCCTAATAGGTAGAACGAGCACACCCGTGCTTTTTATTTGGAAGTTCCCCCCCCCCCCCCCTTCACTGGAGCGTTTACTTATCACTAACCTTTAGCAAGCTGTGGGGCCAAAAGACTTCTATCTTTTTGTAATCCGACCCTTTCTCCCGTTCACTCTTTTGGTGCACAAAGGAAGAGATTTGCTCAAGATAGCTTTGTTGAGAGGCCTTCATTGGCTGACCAAGCCACACAGTCTTTTCAGCAAGTCCTGTTTGTGGATTTTTCTCTTTCAAGTGTGCCACTAATTTGGGCGTTGCTCCGTATTTTAGCTCACAAATAGTAGAAGTTGTGCTGAGAACAGAGTGAGGAAGAATTTCCTCTCCAAGAATCAAATTCAGCAAGGTGCTTTTTCCAGAACTTGTCTCACCTTGAGAATAAGTCTTAGTTAGTGAACAGATCCAGCCGAATTAAAAAGATCTATACCACTTTGCAATATAATTCGGGACTTATATATAACTGTGCCCCTTTATTTGCTCACTTTCGTTTTAATCAGTCTCAATTTGAAAGCGCTAAACATCGCCTGTGGAAAGGCTTGTTTTATAGACAACAAGCCTTTCCAAAGCAAAGTTCATCACGCAAACCTGAGCATGGTAAGCCTATGTTTCCACTAGGTTATTTTCTCACACATGATGTTGAAGGTCAAATCACCAAGTTTTGGCTATTCTTCAACTAACTCCGAGCGACGTTTAAGTTTGCACGTTTTTAACTGTAAGACGTTCATGAAGTCCGAGCTTAACTTACCAAACAGGTGACGAAAACCGACCGGTTTGAGTGAGAGAGAAAACAAATCGTGGAATTGAAATAAAATTCATCGGAAGACATCCATGTATAGGTAGAGGATTTATACGTTTCATGGCGTAATGAGGAAGGATGTAAAACTGTCAAGGCTATTCTCAGTGAAGACATGATTCATCATCACAGTTATACACAACTTAAGCAGTTGTGATGTCAAGCCTGAAAATAATTCAGGCTTGAGCGCGACTCGTACCCATGACCTCTGTGATACCGGTGATAATTTCCAACGTGACCAGCTCCCAGTTGGCTTGATAGCTCAGTTGGTACAGGACTGCACCGGTATCGCAGAGGTCATGGTCTGTTCGAATCTCGTTCAAGCCTGAATTTTTTTTCAGGCCTAATTTCTAAAACTGCTTAAGTTGTTGTAACTGCGATGATCAATCATGACTTCAGATCATTTTCCGCAGTTCAAATATGATATTTCATATATTCACTTGTATGCTATCCCTTCATGTGAGGTGATTTAGTGCGCATGCCCATTACATCATCGTCTGGTTTCAGCTACAGTTAACTAACTATATCAGTTACGGGGCTTCAAATGTTATTTTCAGTTATTCATAACCTACCTGCAACGAGTACAATGTATTCCTTCTTTTCCAGGCTGTGTTTGTGCAAAGCAATTTTGTCTTTCAGTTTTCCTGTAATCAGCTCTAAGATAGATCTGACCTTATCATCCAGGTTGTTCAAACAAGCCTCAGTATCCTTGTAGAAATTTAACAGAGTTGCTCTTTTGGCCTCGTCTTCCTTCTTAGCCTCCGTTAAAGCCGAAAAGGGCTGATAAAAGTAAGACAGCAAGATTTAACGGTGCTATGTAAGTAAGCAAGCAAGCAAGCAAGCAAGCAAGCAAGCAAGCAAGCAAGCAAGCAAGCAAGCAAGCAACAACTTCATTTTTCGTGGGTAGCACATGACAGTAAAAACTGATGAGCCAGTGGCCCTCAATCTAAATTTAAAATATTAATAATACTAAGATAAATACAGCAAATTTAAAAATTTAAAAATACTAGAAAATAAGAAAAAAGTATATAAATTAAAATTTTAGGATAAAAAAGACATTTATACACGTTGAAACTAGGCTTTAAATATTTTTAAGAGCAGTTTTAAAGATGTTAACGGTGTCTTTCTTTCGTAGATCGAGTGAAATCGCATTCCAAAGCTTAACCCCACGAACTTCAAAATTAACCCCTCCCCCTTCAGTTTCCCTTTTATAACCTGTTCTGAAAACGGCTTGCCTGATTATGTATGTGTCGTATGTAGATTGTAACAAGTACAATAAGGACGTAAAGAGAGAAAGGACGTAAGTCCATTCAGAAGGCCGTTTTGCAGTGTCTATAAATTATACAGAAGCTGGGCTGAATGCAGACTTGACCTTACCTATGACAGGTAAAGTATTATGTAGCTGATGCATTTGAGCCTAATGGCCCGTCAGACCAGCAAGCACTCTGGCATCCCTGAATACCATGAGTTGGGTGGACGAATCATGTTGACTAGGGGTGCTTACCATTTACAAGAACCATCCGGTTGGAAATTTCAGGCATAAACATTAAACAATTAAATGTGACGTTACGGGGGATCGAGGGAATCGCTATAAAGTGTATTCACATCAGCTAGAGAGACTTAAAAGAGCAGAAAAATAGCATCACCTCAAATCACAGCCCATATTTTCTGAAGCTTTCCAAATGGAATGGCGCGAACCATTTGATTTTCCAACTGGAATTTCCGGTTTTCCCATGTAAATGGTAAGTACCCTAGGTAAGTAGTAGCATGGGATCATGTGGTAACCACTTCCGGCTGTGCAACATAAAATAGTCTCACCTCATTTACCATCCTCCAATTATTATGCCTTGCCATTTTTTCTTTCACTAGCACCCTCATCTCGTCAAGCGTTTGACATCCTTTAGCTGAAACCTCTAGCGAAATCATCAATTCAAGCATTTCCATGATATCTTCAATTCCATCGACGTTTTTCGGTTTACTGGTCGCTTTATTTGAAGTTGATATCTCAAAAGCAAGCGAAAAAGTAGAGAGAAAAATCAAACTACAGTCATCAACTTCAAAAGGTTCAATTTTAAAAAAATAGAAGTTGACGAAGGAGTCTACTTCAGACAGGAGCTCATGCTTTCAGTGAAATTGACAAGGCCGGAAGAAAGGGAAATAAAAAAGCGTTTTTGTCTGTCTTTACTAGTAAGCGAAAGTCCCTAATGCATAAGTCAAAGTTACTTTTTTTATTGACTCTTTATTTCTTAAGATTAATTTTTCTGTTTATTTTTATTTTATTTTCTCCCAGGACCTTTCTGAAAACTAATTTTGTGAGAGAATCTCTTGGTTTATATTATTACCAATGTTTATCAATGTTACTAAGTTCAGTAAAAAGTTCAGTAAAAAGTTCAGTAAAATTAAATTATTTACCTCAGTCTTAAATTTTCCTTCTGCTGGTCTGTATTGTGTGTACTGATTGTTAATTTTCATTATTTTGACTAACATTTGTCGAGCCAATGATATGCAGCTGCCGTATGCTGGCAATGTATATGTATTGAATAACAAAGGTGTCAGTTAATAGTGATTTAACTATTAAGGTCTCACCTTATCTCCCGTCAAAAAAAACTCTTTGCATTTGTTGTACTCTTCCTTTGTAATTGTGGTTTTTAGTTTCAGCTCGCTAAGCCTGAGTTTCTCTAACACATCCGGTGTTACAAATGTTCGCTCGACCACTTTACTGAGATTGCCGCTGCTATAATCGTCCCACAGACCTTCAAGGATTTGCAATGAGCTGCATGTCACCTTTATCAACAAACTTCCTTCTTTGTGGCTGACAACACTGACACCAAGCTGAACTTTCAAGTACTCTACAAGACTTTGAAGCCGGTTATAGGCAGGCGAGAGAATTACTCTCCAGATGTAAGACTCTGTTGGAGGATACTGATGATCTCCTTCAAGATTTACTCCAGATGTCCCCTCAGCACCTTCAAACTGTGGTTGCTCTTCGTCTATAGGCACTGTGACCGTACATGTACCTGCAGAAGCGGCTGCTGCTGGCGACGTAGCAACCATATG
>Ga0126338_10003331_pt1 | contig 11239 bp, 7 predicted proteins | sample OrbCmetagenome_2_FD_92529 | JGI IMG/M metagenome (GOLD analysis project Ga0126338, IMG submission 92529) | Coral microbial communities from Petempiche,Puerto Morelos, Mexico - Orbicella C C metagenome | ecosystem: Host-associated > Invertebrates > Cnidaria > Coral | place: Petempiche,Puerto...
AATCAGAGAAAACTTTCTCAGTGGAATCCACGCGAAAAAGGACGACGGCTCGACGAGTATGACATCCTCGTGTTGTTCGTGGCGCAATGCACTCCAGTAAAAGTGGCGCAGTGCAGTCTGGTTGACTGCAATGCATTCTGGCAAAAAGTGATGAATTCGAGAATTCGTACCCCTTTCTATATATTCTTCTTAAATCCTGATTATGTTGCTGCTCGCTCGCTACGCTCGCTCCGCAGCAAATATCTTACCTGGCAATATTCGACAAACTACAAGCGAGTCGCTGGTGACCCAATTTTGGAGCCACATTAGAAGCTTGGAGACTCAAAATGTCTCATATTTTTCACTTTTTGCAATGTGATACAGTGTAACCTGTATTAAGTAGACCCCATATTAAGCGGACACCAGGTTGAGTCCCTAAATTTTCTTCCCACATTTACTGTAAAATAAACCTGCATTCAGCAGACACCAATATTAAGCCATTTTGTTGCACAAAACCTGCAATAAGCGGACACTTCAAGGGCATTTTACCTCTAAAAGTTCAGTTGAGACTCCTTTACAGCCAAGTGATTATTCCAGATTGACACATTGACTGACTGGACATTGTGCTATGAGCAGTCTTTGATCTCACACTGTGTTGTAACACTGTGTTACAATAGGGTTAAGAATGAACTATGATTGCACAACATATTTGAACCTGTTTTGAGCAGACACCCTGTATTAAGCAGACACTAAAGAGGGTCCCAAGGGTGTATGCTTAATACAGGTTTCACTGTATGGTTTTTGGAACTGTAAATCCCTTTTCATGAATACTTAATGCCATTTCCAGTGAGAAAAACTGTGAGAAAAGATACCCGACCTGTTAACAAACATTGATGTCAGGAGAGTCAAGTTTTTCCTGCCTGCTGAATCCCGATTGGTCAATTCAAATTTCAGTTATGCCAGCTGTATACAAGGCTAGTATTCAGCAAGTGTTACCTTAAAGCTGTAGATTCTCTGTTGATTCATACACTGGTTAACATCTAGCACTTGCTGTGTGAGTCGTTTGAAGAGTTGCTTGAGATAAAGAAGAAGTCTTGCATTAAAAGTTCATCTAATGTAAACAAAATTGAAAACAGGAAAAAGAAAAGTACCTGACACAGTAAGTGATCCAAATGATGGAAGGAGGAAAACAGTTATATAAATTAATTTATTATATGGCTGTGTCTCACAAGGACTGGGAACTACTGAATTCTCGAATTTGATTGACTGAAATCGATATTGACCGCGGTCTAGATTTTCCCATCTTATGGAAGTGCCAAAAAGCCTGATGACAAAAAAAAAAGTAAAGAGGATGACCAAATTTCGGCAGGCTTATGTTAAGCTCATTGCCGTTCGTAAGCAAAATGTCAGCAAACCAGTTACATGAAATGAATTAAAGTTTTCTTCTTTGCCATATAATAAACATCTTATTAACCGAGCTAAGTTGGTCTGTATGAGAGAATCTTGACCTCGGTCAAGATTCTCCCATACAGACCTCCAGCTCGGTTAATAAGAGCCAAATATACTATGGATCAGCACTGACGGATTTGCTACATTTACCCAAGATGTAAATGCACGTAAAAAAAAGTTTGGCACACCTGGGCCACAGCCACACTCTACCACTGAAGCTACTTCCCCTGGATGGAACATTGCTATGGTATGTGTGTGTTATTGTGCATGCGATCTGTATGTAAGTGACCCCATAACTAAAATATGGCTGCCTTGTTTTTCTAGCCCCTTATGGTTAGTTCGGGAAGCCAGTGTTCCTTTTAATTATTATTCATTTATTTAATTATCTTTTTTTTATTATCATTAAACGTGACTTGACAGGATTTCAACTGACGTAATAGACCCTTTGCAACTGGGGTCACATGACCACATTTTTTCTTTAAAAAATCTATATTATGGGCTATAACTTAAAGAATGCCAGAAATGGAAAGAAGATATTGAAAATACCAAAACTGCCAAGTTTGAAGCCCCTGGCATTAAAAGGTACATGTACGTTTATACGACAGTTTGAATTTTTGGAAAATTTAGAGGATTTGTATGGAAAATGTTGCTGGAGAGCAAGGCCTTGCTCTCCAACAGCTTTTCCCATACAAATCTTCTTATTTTTTTAAAAAATTCAGACCATCAAAAACTCTCATCCTTTAACTATAGGGGCCTCAAACTTGGCCATTTTGATATTTTGACAGGCTTTTTCCATTTCTGGCATTAGCCCATAATTTTATGAAAAGTAGGTCACATGATGACTTACCTGCAAAGAGCCTATTATTTAGTTATTTCAGACATCTCACCAACTTCATACGAGACAATCACCCAACAGAGCCCAGGATGTTGCTCACATCTTACAAGACCATATCTCATGACTTCACGTCAGCTAGAATCATAGCAGGGACTGTGAATAGGCTCCCAGCGTGAGTGGGAAAAAAATTCATGAGCCAACGAGTGCAAAAGAACGAATGCAGTGAAGGGGGAAACAACTGCTTGTTGGCTTGCTTCACTCGCCAATTTTTTTTCCACCCTAACCAGGAGCCTGTTCGCAGGCTACTAGAATCATCAACAAGCGAAAGTATTCTTAAGTAGTTTCTTACCAAGGTAAGTTTGAATTCCTTGACAGTATCTACAACCAAAAAATTAATTATTTGCATTGGATTGACTGGAAGTAAAAAGTAAGATCGCAAGGTCACCTCGGAGTATTAATTTATTTTGTAAGGTTACTTAAGAAGGTCTTTGAAGAGAAGTTATAAGTCTCTCTGACTTGCTTTTTTCTAAGTTAACTGGTGCATTCAGGGTTTTCCCTTTTTCCCTGGCAGGAATTTTGTTCCAGTTTAGTAATAAACCAACCGTCAGTCCACTTCCCTTCACAGGTAACCCGAAAACACTGACCCCCGGTCCGCAGACCCTCACAACAGACTGGGTCCGCGGACTACCCTACGGACCGGTCCATGTTCTACCCCTATGGACCCCTCTATGGACCACTCTAAAATAGTGTAAAAATAATAAAAAAAATTTTACTTATGGGTTGTCTAATAGATTCAGACTTGTGTCAGTGTTACACTGTGCAAATGTAACAGACTTGGGTTTTTAACACCCCATCCTCCCTCCCAAAAAAAAATGCCTAAAAGCTGTTTTTAGCGCAAGGGGATGACGATGGTAAGAAGGAAAGTTCTTACCTTCCATTCGTTCCTCAATCTGGCTATGGAAGATATGTTTTTGGGCCGTTTTATTCTTGTTTGTATCTGTTATTCCGCTGAGCAAATTGTGAAGCCTGGAACGAGTTCACGAACCCACGGGAGAACGCCAGGCTGGACAAAATGGCAGAGGGGAAAGAACAAAAATTTCGAGGCTTCCCGGAGGCTTCCCCGTACGCGTCTTTCGTATACTTAATGGCCACAGCAAAGGAAATGGCAATGTGTAATGATATAAATTACACCCGAGCCTGAATCCAGGTCTGTTTACATTTGCACAACGTAACGTTCAAAATTTCGCCGTCACGAGTAATCTACTAGACAACCCGTAACTGAAATATTTTTTAATTTATCATTTTTATTATATTTTGGGGGGTGGTCCGTAGAGGGGGTCCGTAGTGGGAGTCCGTGGACCGGTCCATAGGTAGTCTGCGGACCCGGTTCGTTGTGGGGGTCCGCGGACCGGGGATCAGTGTTGTCGGGTTACCCTCCCTTCACCGCCCTCCTTCCCTCTTCACTTTTTCCATCTTTGTAAATTTTATCCCCCTGCATTCAAACAAGTATCCAAAATACACCTAAAAACATGTTATGAGCAAGCGTACACTACATATATTGCTTTTTCTTTGAAATATGGGATGTTTATGGCTCGATTAGATTACAGAACAATGCCCGTCCGAAAGATGGATTTCAATGTAAACTCAAGTAATTAACGGGATTATATAATACTCATAGCGGTCAATAACTGTGATTTAAGTCCTTCATATTTAATGATTTCAAAAGCAATAAAGATCACGAAAGTACCGCGAATATTATATGACAGCTGATCTGAATTTGCTTACCATCATTTTCATCATCGCTTGATTCGAGAAACATGTCCGCAGAGGCACTTCGAAGAGGTGACGCACTTTTGGCTCGAACATTCTGCAAATTTATACACAAATCAAAATATCAAAACCTCTGGGAGAGATAACATGAACAGATTTAGGATCTGAGCAAACCACTTGAAACTACGCCTTATGTAATCTCGGAATAAATCAAGGGTAAATTCCAAAATTTTAAACAACAACAGAGATTATGAAATACTCACTTTCGTTTTTGCTTTCTCCGTTGAGTTTTGGCGATAGCTATGTGGAATATGTTTCACTTTACCCCGTATCCAATCTTTGTTTAAACTGCGGCCGCTGCAAAGGACACGAGAAATCAATTCAAAGTTCAAAAAACAAAGAAATCAGTTTTTGATGCACGGCAACGGACGCAAGACCTGTGGAAGAAATTTCTTTGAGTTATCGAAGTGGCTGGGTTGGGAATTTGCCAATTCTGTGAATACACCGCACATAAAGAAGGTTTAACTGCTACGTAATGAACTGGGACCGCCATTTTTGCTGTTGCCATACTTACAGACGGTATTGTTCATGGTTCATTTGGCTAAAATCGCCGGTTGCTATTCAACTCCATGCACAACAGTTCAAATATTGCTTTTGGTCTCAAGGGAACGAAGGTGCTAATGACCATCACCGATGCAGCTCGATTATCAGCCGCTGTTCAGAAAAGGAGCCCACGCTCCTCCCCGAAAAAAGTCGACGAGATGCGATTGCGTCCGAAATTTGACGAACATCTTCGGTTGAATTCCTTTGGATAAAAGGACAAATTTTGCGGTTGTAAAATATAACCAGGTAGTCTTAAGCTAATTTCGGGAGTCCCCTAATAACAGAATTTCTCCCAGTCAGCAATACTGAAAGGTCGCCTTCTGTCAATATATTTGATGGGCTCCTGATTTGACGAACAATTTGACGAACATCTTCGGTTGAATGCCTTTGGACAAAACGGAAAATTTTGCGGTTGTATAATATAAACAGGAAGTTTTAAGCTAATTTCGGGAGTCCCCCAAGTAACAGAAAGTTTCTTCCAGTCAGCAATACTGAAAGGTCGCCTTCTGCCAATACAAGAGTCACAACAGGGTTTGCCGTGCCCGATTTATAGTTGATCATAGTTGGTAACTACGCCTGGCCAAGACGGTGTTGGCCTGGCCCAGTGGTCAAAAAGATTATATCAAAAAGGCAAGTATAAGTTCAGCATTTTGTTATCTTTTTCTGGCAAAATTTAACATATGGGTTGCTGCGGAGGCGGGGAGAGGGTGGGGAAATTATATTGCGCAATATACTGCGATTGAAAAATTAACAGACAGGCACTTACTTTCTTACAACCGTCATTTCCCACGTTACCTGTTCCTGCGTTCATTCGGAAGTCAACATAGCCCGACAAAGGTTCATACCATGATTATTAATTCATGGTTAAATATATCACCTAGCCGAACAGAGCAGAAAAAACTGGACGCTCTCGCTTGCTAATAGTCACCTAGTCCATGTCCTTTTTGCGCCTACAGAAATATGTCAAACATGTCAGAGGATGAGATACTAACAAAACGCACAGTGTGCTTGTGGACTGTTTAAAACTAAGCTTCAAACTTATTTAGTATATGGTTTGTACGTAATTACATGTAAGTTAGACAGGGGTTTTCTTTTTTTCCTTTCGTTTCTTTTCTATTTGAATTTATACAATTTTTGTCGAGCGATTAGGTTTGAAATGATACGCCCTTGAGAATATAAATATTATATATTTTTAAAATCAAGAAGTTGTCGAAGGGCAAAAGTACTTTTCATAACTGATCATCACTGTATATATACGTCCTGTACCCGTTCTCCTCAATCGCACCGATTGTCAATGGTCAGACAGTAAGATCAACCCAGTGAACTTTGAGCTCAAACAGGAAGTATGCCGTGAACTGAGTGATTTATATTACTCTTTTCTGCAACACGCTATTCCAAAATCTTAAACTGGAACAATAGAAATTAACCCGGAAACTGACACTTCTCTACACCAAACAAATCTGAAAACAACTAATTACAAGGTTTAATTTCACATTCTCTGAATTTGCAACTGAAAAACTGTCAATGACGCTAGACATTTTGATATACCCTGACGTTCTGTTCACAGTTTCGATTGACGTCAGTGGCTTGTCATTTTGATGTTCAATATTTGATCGGAAATGTATGTAAGACCTGATCGACACCAAAACGTTTTAAAGAATTTTGGATAAATTTACGGCCATGCATGGTGACAATGTGACCAGATCTGATAGGATTACTCTGTTAATCAAAACTAAAACAAAATTCTCGAACGTGATTGGCTATCAGCAGCCCGATTTGAGCATTAATTGGACAGTGTACGGGTTATGCTTGTAATTGGACAGTACGCGTCATTTTGAGCGCGCTGTTGCGGTGCACTTTGTTGAGTAAACTGCTGTGTTTTTCAGCATTCATAACGACGTTTTAAAATCGTTCAGCGCTCAATCGATGGTTTGTTCGTTTGTCGAATTTTGTCATAGTTTTGATTAATTGGTAACAGGGCTTCGCGTCATCCAATTTAGTCTGTAATCATACTCGTGATTAACAAATCGGACTCCCGCTTCGCGGTCGACCGATTTTGTTAATCACTCGTATGGTTACAGACCGAATTGGACTCCACTCAGTCCTATTACCATTATTAATTATCAGAAAAACTTCATTGTTTGATTAAGTTCTTACAGAAGCATATCATATATGCAGCGACGTGACCTGACATTCACTCCATATAACTGATTATAGCGGAAGATTGATTTATATTGTACTCGGCCAACATCGAACAATCGATCAATTCCTGTTCAGTTTCGAAGGAACCTGCTAAACTCGCAATTTTACTGGCTCGCATTTCAATATTGCACTCTCATCAAAACACGGATATAGGAAAGTCTGGAAACGTCGTAAGTCTAACTCAGTGAACACCTGGTTGGCTTTCCAGCTCTGCTCGCTTCTTGAACGTTTCGACTCACTTTCGACAGTTAGCGGAATACTCTCTTGTGGAGGAATGAATTGGCTGAGGATCTTGACAGTATTTTTTAATGCAGTAGTCTTCGTTGCCTGTTCAGGTTTGAACATAATTGCAATTTATAGCTCTAGCTAGTTCGCATGCCTTTGTACCAAGTTCAAGTTCAGTTCACGTGAGCTATTCTATACTTTATTTACAACCGAAAAAGATAGCGAGTTAAGGTTTCAATTGAAAACTTCATGTTCAAACATTTTCTCAAATCTTTTATTATTTTGCCTAATAATAGCAAGAGGAAAGTTGGCACAGTCTGGAAACGACCTAACGCGTAACGGCGATCAAATTTTAGCCGTATCAAGTACCCGGTTGTTCAGGAAATGCCACCGAACATAGGTCCGCAATGTGGACATGCAGTATTGAGATACTATACTGACAAGAATTTTACACAAATGAGCCATCAAAGTTTAGTTTTTAATTTCAGACAACTCAGACAAAAATCAAAGAATGAGACGACACGTACACATAATGACTCATTTAGAAAACGCATAAATTTGCATCTTGAATGAGAGTGAAGGAATGCCGACAAAAGCCACGGAAGAAGGCGAGAGAAGGAAGTAGCGGCGATGACTGAAACTTATTATCACCTACTGCCTGTAAGAAATTTCGGCTCTTGCTATACCATGTAGTGTATGAAAAACATGTTCGCTATATTGTGAGGAGCCCCGAAGTGCATTTTACATTCAGAAAAGTAATGCTGTCCAATACAAGCTAAGAATAGATTATTCGGTATATTCTTCACATCCAAATCCACTTCTTTACAGAGGAAGCTGATAAAAAAGATTAGATTAAAAACTCCATGATTTTGGTTGGTTTCCTTGAAGAGGATAAGCGCGAACTTTGGGCTTAGTTTCGTAACTTTCAGTGAGGAATTCAGTTTATCGATATTCAGTATCCATCAGGTTTGACTTCAGACAAAACCAACTTTTGAAGAAGAGAAATGAAAACCTTGCTTGATTAACTTTCAATTCCACGTATTAAACTCTCACTGCGAAAATCACTTTTTAAACATCATTTCCCAGAGGGTTTTATTAACAGATTGAAAGTCTGTTTTAGATGAAATATTGAAAGCAATATCAATTCAACAAATATTGTTGAAAAATATACAGCGTTTGTTTTCTTCGGAAACACGGGAAAGACTAAAAATGGACATTTCATAAATGTATACCTCCGTTGAACGTTTTTGAGATAAGAAGTCTTAATTTTAACTCTTAATCGACGTCAACAATTGATCATCGGGCTAACGACAGATTCCGAAAGTAAGAGAGGTTCGAGACAGTCGGCTTTCTCAATTATCTTTAGCGATCGCTTATTTGGAGCTCAAAAAGTTTTCGTTATGATGTTGGAATCGGTTTAAAATAGCCAAAAACGTCATGAACACGCACTAAGTAAAACAAGGAGACAAGACAAGAAATTCTACTGTACTTTTATTACTATTTTTGACGTTGTATACTCTGTTTCACCACATTTTCAGACACCGAGAAGAGAGTTGAAAATACGACGCGTAGCGGAGTATTTTTCACGAACTTCGAGATGTTTGGAAATGTGGTCAAACACCCTCTTGAGTGTTTGACATATCTTCTCAATCGAAACAAAAACTAAAGAGAAAACGGAGAAATAAAATCCTCAAAAACAAATTTCCGTTGTTTAAACTTGATGAATTATTAATTAGTTTGAACCTTTACGAATTATGTTACGTCAAAACGATTCAGACTTACTCGCGAGTTTAGGCTACCTGTGGTAAAACATCGAAGGCTTCTATGGGAAACAGGTCAACTGTAGTTAAATAGCGGAGCTCCTGCGGCCCGAAGGACCGTCAAGCGGAGCCCCATACTCATATATGAAAGAAAAGGAAACCCATGAGTTGATTTTCTCATGGTTATCATCGTTAGCGGTAGTGCTCGTGGGCGCGTACGCACGACGGCGACGACGGAGTCGCGCAACATGGCGCCATACTCCAAATAATAAGTTGACAGAGACATGCAGCCTTAGCTTACCGTGTACTTCTTTAATATTGGACATCCATGTTATGATCAATTGACACCTGTCAAATCAAGTTATCCGCTGACCAGTATCACGTGACCATATCGCGGGCTCAAGTTTGCAGTTCATCGAAGTCACGTGTCTTTTTTTAAGTGGACCGTTGACCAAGTGCTGGTTTTCGATCGGATCGCGGGCTCATGTCAGGTTAACTTGTTGAAAATGGGGCAGGATTGTTCGGAAGCCGGTTAACGCTAGTTCAGGATTAAAAGTTAACTGAATAAATTATAACTTTTTCTTCTATACAAATGTTTTTTGTTGCTTTGTTTTGTGTATATGGTGATTATTAAAACTCAAAACAGAAGGCCAAACAATATACAGAAAACCTTACCGCAAAGTTAGAAAACTCAGATCAAAATTCTGGAGCTACACTTTTAGGCTGGCCTAAATCTAATATTAGCGGAGCTCCGGCGGCCCAAGGGCCGCTAAGCGGAGCCCCGTGCTCATATAGGAAAGAAAAGGAAACCCATGAATGGATTTTCTCATGGTTATCGTGGCTAGCGGTATTGCTCGTGGGCGCGTTCGAACGACGACGGAGTCGCGCAAGATGGCGGCCATACTCCAAATGATAGATTGACAGAGACGTGCAGCCTTGGTTTAAGGTGTTGTTCCGTGTTATGACCAACTGACACCTGTCAAGAAAAGGCATCCGCTGACCAGCATCACTTGACCATATCGCGGGCTCACGTTTAGAGCTCATCGAGGTCACGTATTTTTTAAGTTTACCGCTGACCAAGTACTGGTTTTTGATTGGATCGCGGGTTCATGTCAGGTTAACTTGTCTAAAACAGGACCGGCTTGTTTGGAAGCCGGTTAACGTTACCCCAGGATTAAAAGTTAACCGTTTTCACTGCTTTTGTCTTGTGTTAAAGGCCAAACAATAAACAGAAAACCTCACCGCAAAGTTACAAAACTCAAATTAAAATTCTACCTTTTCATGGGTTAGTTTAATCGGGCTTTGAACAACCCGGCCCAGGAGCTACGCTTTTAGGTTGGCCTAAATCTATGTATTACAGATAATGACAATCTCTTCTACTCAAGAAAAATCCTGTAGCGAATTGCTCCAAGCTAGAAACAACGGTGTGCCGGATAAAACCAATTCTGGTTGTCAACATTTTCCTGAGAGTGGATTAGTTAGAAAATGTTTTGACTGCAAACTACTGTACTCCCCAAAAATTAGGGTTGAGGTGTGTGCATCACTTTCTGAAATCTCCGCTTTCTTAGGGGAGGGGTGGGGAAGACTTAGACGCGACCATACAAATATTTCACGCGGAAACGGATAAGTCGCGGTCAAAACACACAGGACAAATGATTAATTTTAAGCTTCGACGAGAATCGTAAAATCTACAGCGATAGTTCACACTAGAAGTTCTTTAAAATGTCTAATTAATTACATGTACGCCTCTTAAATATGGCTTATCTCTTTTCAGGAGCCTCAAATGCTACATTTCCAAGCTCAAATGTCACAATTGGGTGAGTTTTATTCTTATCTTCACGTTAATAATCAGTCGCGTTTTAAATTGTTCTGATGAACAAACACTATCAAACTTATGGCAATTTTAACGAACACCGTTTACCTTTGAAATCATCTACTGTTAGTCTTTGTAGACAGCAGTTCAAATACATAGTTACTTATTGTCGGATAACCGACTTAACAGTAGTTAACGTTAAGTTTTTTGTTGCCGCCAGCCCAGAGCATGTTCTCAAACAAGCAGCAATGGTCTACTTGTTACTAAGTGATAAGAGGGCGTGGTAACACACTGAGCAAGTGATCAGTGCATTGGTAAATTGAAGTACTCCTGAATTAAAACAGGTCGCGTATATTTCACTTGACAGTGAACAAATTAAATTCAGGTCCGGTTCATACGTCGTACTTCGCCGAATCGAATTCAAAGAATTAAGTGCAAGTGAAGTAGGGCCGCTGAATCAATAGACCATTTTACAGTTGCCTGCTCAGTGACCTGGCCTTTGTATGGCAGCGAGGCTAGAGTTGACCTTGTTTTGATACAGACCTCACTGCTTTTGTCATGTAAATGCACCTAGTTAGCATCAGAACAACTTGTTTTACACAA
>Ga0126338_10003332_pt1:0-2500 | contig 11235 bp, 10 predicted proteins | sample OrbCmetagenome_2_FD_92529 | JGI IMG/M metagenome (GOLD analysis project Ga0126338, IMG submission 92529) | Coral microbial communities from Petempiche,Puerto Morelos, Mexico - Orbicella C C metagenome | ecosystem: Host-associated > Invertebrates > Cnidaria > Coral | place...
ACAACAAAAAATAACAAGAAAAAAAAAAAACAGACGGAAGAAGGAGGGAGAAACGTCTCCCCCAAAAAAATTTTTTTTGGGGGGGGGGGGGGGGCCCAAATTGGTCTCCACGGAAAGACACATACATAAAAACTCGAATTTTTCTGCAATACCCGATTAGAACTGCGTTCTCTCGAACGCAATGAGTTGGCTTACCTAAGGCTTAGAGATGGCCTTACAAGATGTGATTATTGCTAGAGCCAGACCAAATAATGTATATTAAATATCCAACAAGTTTGTCCAGCTTTTAATGAGAGAGAATCCAACTACTACTAGCTTTTCTCTGGCAATGTTGAGTGAATTATTAAATCGTTAAAAACGATTGAGAACCTATAAGGTCACACAATGTAGGAAATCCTCAGTGAGGTCAAATTCAATTATACTTTTATGTTATAATTTAGCAAATTATACACCAGACCATGTGCCTTCTATGTTACACCCTGTGCCAGAAAATAGAACGTGAAGCCATATAATGCACAATTTCAGTATGGTGAAAATCGCCAATTATTTAATTACCACTGATGAACAATATCATGTACTCTAAATACATTCACTACCAAATGACAAATTAAACCTTAGCTGTCAGGAATTATTAGATATTTTTGTACTCTATTCTGCACCTTATGTTTTCAAATTCACCCTAAAACCTTCAGGTAAATACTGCTTAAGGTGGCTTACTACAGTTTTGATGGATTATAAGAGCCCAACTTCTAACTCTTTTCAAAAAGGTTCCAAGATGTTTTCCTTTCTCTATTTACTGTTTGCTTAAGTATTTTGCCATTCTTTGTGAAACTTGAACAGTTTAAACGTCAACAAATGGCCAAAATGAACGACCGAGTACCTAAGGAGAGACTGGGTATTAGTAGATTAAATCACGTTTTTCTCAAAATCTACCCGGATGACCCCACCTCAAAATTTCAGGAATAAGAAATTGGCTCTGATTTGACATTCATGCAAAGTAAAATAAAAATCTGTACGACAGATTTTTCGCAAACTAAGAAATTGTGAAATCAAAAATAGCTCACAATCTGTCTTACAGATTTTTTTTTTTTTCGGTTTCTGCTTCGATTAATAGAGTTTGCACAACAATTGTGTCCAACCTTTTTCTTTTTCATTAACATTTGCTCCAGACAAGTAGCTCTAACCCACATACACTCGAATTTCTTCCTTCTCCCCCGACATTTCGTCCGCCATTTTGATAGCTCGAGGGCTATTAAGCCAAGCTTGCATGAATTACGTTTCAAAAATGAAAAACAAAATCGGGGGTTACGGACCTCGTTTCAGAGATATAGCGTGTGGAAAACTAGTCTGATTTTGAAAACTTGGGGCGCATAAATCAGCATGGTCTACAGGGTTTTTAGCTTAAAATATAAAAAATTAATCAACGGAGACAATCGATCCTAGTAATATTTTCTCTAAGTGAATCTGTTGCGTTAATAATTCCAAATTTTGCCAACGCTTTAATAAAAGTTAACCCTTCAAGAGGCATTTGAAACCGCCGCACAGATAAACGAAGAGCTAAAAAGAATGGAATTCGATGGTGCATTTTGAAAAAATTCAAACTTCTAATCAATAGATTTTCTTCATTTTTTCGCTAAACGTAGAAAATCGGTAGACAAAATGATCCATTAAAAGAAAAATATGGGTCACCGAACGTCCACGATCGTTAACTCCAGGCAAAGCTATAGCAATGTCCATCTGCCCTATATCATTGTTCATTTTATTACTTAGCCCGTTAGATGCATGTCGTGGCGTGTGAATTTGCGTGCGCAGTAAGGACGCGCAGGAACAATTAGCATGGCGTACTGTAGACCACAAGTCGACCTTCTCTTAATCCTTGACTTACTTATCTCGCTCGAGCGAAGCGCCAAATGGTAATCTTCGAGCGACGAAGTCGCGAGGGCGAGCGCGAGCGACGTAAGTCGCAAGAGGTCAACTTGTTTCACTGGCAGGGATGTAAATCAGAACGTACATTTTTGGCGCCAAAAACATGATTGACATTTCCATCAAAACGTTTACGAATACTGTTCCCTAACTCAAATGAATTTATTTGTGTACAGTGCAGTATGTGGTCAGCAATATTGACAAACGGCAAAAGCCGTTCCATTGAGTAACACCTCCTGAAAAGAAGAAACCGTGTTTAAACCGATCGAGAATTATTTGTTTTAGTCTAGATTAAACAGCGATCGACCAGAGAGCTGCCTGACAAATGCTATAAACTTGTGCATATGTAGCTTATACCGACAAGAATCCGAATTGACTAAAGAAGACGGAATTAATTAGTCGGGGAGAACTTTAATTCTGTAAAGCTCTCTTGATTAAATAACGTTGAGAATCGAAGTCGCAACGAATGGCAGAGGATAAAAGCGCTGTTCCCAAAAGTCGTTCATCGATCCACGACATCATCGACGACTGCTTTCAACACGGTTAAACGGCCGAGGCAAATTTGCTGCGATGCCCT
>Ga0126338_10003332_pt1:7500-11235 | contig 11235 bp, 10 predicted proteins | sample OrbCmetagenome_2_FD_92529 | JGI IMG/M metagenome (GOLD analysis project Ga0126338, IMG submission 92529) | Coral microbial communities from Petempiche,Puerto Morelos, Mexico - Orbicella C C metagenome | ecosystem: Host-associated > Invertebrates > Cnidaria > Coral | place...
GCTCCAGTCCAATTCTCAACGCTGTATGTTACTTGGGAACTTTTAGTACCAGTGTCTGAACACAACACTTTTTTGTTCCGGATCTCAGGCACCAGTGTTTGGGCACCAAGTGTGAATACAGTCTACTAAGGCATGTATTTATATCTGGTAACATATCTGTCACAAGTTCTTGTTTGGCCACTGGAGTTGCAATGAATAGTTTTATACCTACAAAGCCGCGCGGGATGAGGGATTTGGATGTTTCAAATTAAGTGTTCGGTTGCTCTAGTTGAACGAGACACTGCCTAATTTTAACAGAACGAGGAATGAGCATAACATAAAACATCTCTGCAATCTTTGCGAGAACTAACACATGGACTCTACTTCGTCCAGATTGATCCAGTACTTGACGTAACAGTTGCGAGACGTGCATGTACACTACAAACGTTGCATAACGCATCACTGTCTCAGCAAAATGGCAAAAACGTTTAGTGTACCATCACCTCTAGTAGACACATTTTTCAGCATTGCTTAAAAAGAGATTTATGGGAATAATTACTTTCACTTTCGATCGATTCCCTTTAGGGCAAAAATATGTGTCGAGTCATACTTGTCTAATTTTCAAGTAATTTTGATAACTATAGATAGGCTAAAAGTCATAGAAAACTTGATTACATGAAGCGCTATTTACCTTGTACAACGTTTGAGTTCTTAAAAATAGTAGAATAGGGAAATCTACCCAGTAAAAGTACTTCCGCCTCAATACTCACCCGTTCTTTTCAGTAGAGCCCTGTAGATATTTGCGTAACCGATTCCAGCGTCGTCTTCGTTGATCGACAGCCGAGATTCGTGTGCATGGACTACAAAAAACGCTATGTCCATCTGTAGTTTGGGAATGATGTTTGTGGTCATCTCAGACATCTGAGCAAGCGAGAAATAGTGATTCTTCACGACTGGGTCAAAGCCGAGTTTCGCTTTCGTTGCGTTTAACAGAGCTTCGACGGCTTCCAATTTGTAGGTACGGTCACAGTTAAAAAGATGCAGCTCTCGCTGTGGTTGTGACATCGTTTCTGCTTGTAAAATAAATCTTTACGTCCTTTAAGTAGCTTGAAACGCAGTTTTCGATCGCAATTTTCTGAAGAACTGAATTCAAAATGCAACACTGCCTTCGTTGAATCGAAGAGTGACACAACTGCGCAATAATTCCGAGAAAGCCTGTCACTCATCTGCTGAAACTCACGCAATGTCATTGCTATCATGCAACATGATGACCAGATACCAAAACTCAAGCATTACTCCTGAAGCAATAGGTATGTTTTCGAGCGAAATAGGAAAAAGATAAACCCCAAACTGCACAACAGATGGATTAACTCGTCTTTGCGTTGTACACAAGCTGTCACTTTAGTAAAGATCACGTGGGGCGAGATTCCCGGAAAACATGGGATCGAGGGGAAAATTCCCAACTCGCACCATACAAAGGTTTATTTTAATCATTTAACGTCACTTCTTTAGAACAGAACGCCGAGACATCCACTTCTGCAGTGAAGAGGACGAAGACTGTCTAAATCTTCAACATGGGAGTAAGTAGGCCATAAACTTGCCAGATTTTAACAATTTTTTGCCGAATAGTTGTTCAGCTATTTTTGAAGTGTATTTAATTGGCCGGATTTTGTGGCACTTGTAATAGGTTTGCTACTTACTCGTCTATTTCATTTGTAAAGCACAATTTAAGGCTCTTGTCTGGGTGTTTTGCCATCAGTGATGGAAAGCCTTACGTTAGAAGTATTCTGATCAATGCATGGAGATCGTTCTGTCCGTGTGTCAAACAGTTACTTGAACTCAGTGAAACACAACTCCCGTCTTCTCGCTTCCCAGAAACCGAAACGCGTGGCGTCCATGCTGGTTGCAAAATTTTCGGTTTCTTCCAAAAAACCTATCCATTTTAAAATTAGCGACAATTACAAGATACGAAAATTGAAAAAAAGTAACAAATTTCTTTTCTCGCTAGCGAGGAAAGTTTGTGCGCGTTCCATTTTCGGTTTCGTTCACTTCCGGTGACTTCCGGGTAGATCACAAGTTCTACTTTCACTTTCGTACGTAACAAGCTATTGAATCCATCTTGAACACTAAAAAAGCACAGATACGCCTGCTTTAAGTGGAGAAAGAAACTTGCACGTTAAAATGACACCATGTTACATTTGTTAGTATATTGTTTGTCCTTCTGAAGGAAAACGATTGAAATAACCTGCCTGCCTTCGTTGATATGGAACTGGCCATGACAGCGCAAATGAGGAATTTTTACCTTGTTTCTGAAATGTTCTGCTTGTATTTATATTGCAGTATCATATGTAATGCCAATCCAAGCACATTTAAGAAAACGCTGATTTTTTTCCATGCGTCGTCACTGAGATCTTTGAAAATACTTTCGCTAATCGTGTTGCGTGACTTGTTGTGAGGGATAAAAATTATGATTTAGCGGGGACGGAGTGGGTGAGAAAAATGAAATTCTAGGGTGGAGTGAGAACGGGTTTGATAATACTGGTTGACAGGGTGATAAGACTGACAGGGCGATAAAAAGGGACACATCATGATATCACTATATCTATATCATGACAGAAGTGTACCGGCCAGTTCAACTGAATAAAATTCAATTTGAGGCCAACAGTCTCAATGTACTCTTTCAATGAGTATGGAAAGAATAGCTATTTACCTATCAAATCATTTATTTACCAAATAACATATGTAAGATGTGATAATAATAATAATAATAATAATAATAATAATAATAATAATAATAACAATAATAACAATAACAATAACAATAACTGCCAAAAACAATAACGGTTTTATTAGCAAATCCAAATAAAAATTGGTTCTTCTTTGCTAATATAAAAGCCTAACAGACAAAAATACAACTCACTGTAAAAGGACGAAAAAAAATTGAAAATTATACGTGCTAAAAGATTTAAAAAGAATTAAAAACTGAAAATTATTTAAGAAGCCTTTCTTCAGCTGTTCCTTTAAAATATGTTTTATTAAAGGCTTAAAGAAAAGAAATCCTCTCATCTCGTCCCTCTCCTTTTTGGAGCTCAAGAAAATCCAGCTTTACACCCCACCCCCTTTGTAACAACAAGAAAGGACCTACCTTTGAAAGCCCCAGTTACCGGTCAGAAGCAAAATGAGGGTCCGCTTCACTCTGCAAGAAAGGGCCTATCTGATACTCAATTTTGTGCTATTTTTCTAGAGTGGTGGTTCCAGTCATGAGACTCAGTACACGTACGTGGATAACACAGAGAGGGATCGACGAGAAGCGGAAGAGAAGGAGAAGCGACGGCTACAGAATGAACGAAAAAAACGCGAGATTGAAGAAAAAATGCGTATAGAACGAGAAAGACATGAAGAAGAAGCGAGGCAACGCGAACAATATAAACAACAGCTGCAGAGGGAGATGGCAGAAGAAGAGGCTAGAAGGAAAGAAGAAGAGCAAAAACGTCTACAGCTGGAGGCAGAGCTGTGTCGACGTCGGGATGAATTGTTCAATTACAACTTTGGTAACAAAACCAGGCTTGATAATTTCCTGGGACTGCAAATTGAAGATGTAACCCAGCTCAGGATCGGTGTGTTCGGCCCCACGGGATCAGGTAAGAGCTGCTTCATCAACACGTGTGAACGAACGGTGAGGCAAACAGAAAAGGGAACTGCTCCGGATAGCACCACAGGACAGGAAGGAACCATAACCCTCCAAGACTACCTGCC
>Ga0126338_10003334_pt1 | contig 11234 bp, 8 predicted proteins | sample OrbCmetagenome_2_FD_92529 | JGI IMG/M metagenome (GOLD analysis project Ga0126338, IMG submission 92529) | Coral microbial communities from Petempiche,Puerto Morelos, Mexico - Orbicella C C metagenome | ecosystem: Host-associated > Invertebrates > Cnidaria > Coral | place: Petempiche,Puerto...
CCTCGTTCTTTTTTTGCGAGTTTATGGACCTCGACTCCGTCTCGGTCCATAAACACGCAAAAAAAGAACTTGGCCAATATCCAGCCATCTTGACCTCACACTTGGTCAATAACCCATACATATAGCCCATATAAGGGAATAGCTCTCTCTTCCCTGGTTTTTGCCTTGTTTTGCTGTTTAGAGAAAATAAGAGACAAATTTTATACGGTTTAGTTAAAAACATAATTGTATTGTATTCAAAAATTTTCAACACTAAAAGTTATATTCTTTTCAAACTCTCAAACTCGAGTTTATTCAATACTCTTAACATTTCCCAAATTTCTGCCTCGATATTCTTATAAAATATATTCTTATAGACAGAAAGAGTGCTTACCAATTCATAGACTACTCAGCCAATCCCAAACCGTCGTAAAACCAGAGCCAAAACCAAAAACAAAGTAATCACCCGATTACTTTCAACACCAAATTGAAAACCGCTCTATAGGGTTCAATAAGTCAATACCTGAAACACAAATAGGATTATTTGCACCAGCACTTTCAAGTCTTTCACTGTCAACTTGTCGCCATCACAGCTCTCTCGGGTTTTTGGTCCTTGAAATCCTTTGTTTACCACGCTAAACAGGCCTGAAATAAAAATTGACGTAAAAACATAAGCTTACTCTCGTGATAGCGTGGTAAGGCAACGCATTTGAAGGTATAAAAAATTTTAAAATATCTGTCGATCGGCAGCCGGCAAACATATATTAAAGCTCGTACCAAATATAAAATATACCTAATTCAAACGAAGCGTGGTCTTGCAATTTTTCCACGCTGCTGCGATATGTCATAATATGTTGGTTAAGCCTAAAAGAATTGCACCGATAGGTATTCACCGCTCTCGAAGTTAAAATTTGGGCCGAGGAACGATGACTGTGATTATGACCATGAATGAACCATTCCCGCACTGTTGATACTACTGTGCGGCGCTTGTCTGGCCAACGTCGATATGGTTTTGTAGACACTTGCTTCTTATCTTTGATTAGGAAAAGTTAACTCTTCTTGACTACACTTCATTGCATCGTACCTTAATATTCCTTTCCTTTCTGTTTACAGGGCGATTTGTTGGGAGCTCAACGCCAGACGATTTGACAGAGTTGATCCGCTTGGTGCAGCCGCGGTTTTGGCGCGAAATTTCCACTGAAAGGAGTAACCCTGGGAACGAGGTTGGTCGAACAAAGGGGAGAAACCTCGCGGCTTCACGGCTTCGCCGCTTTGTGCGCTCGCGCTCAAAAAAATTGCTTAAACCGCCAAACTACGCAGGCTAGGGGAGGGTGGGTCACGCAGGCTAGGACCAGAGCTCAGGTCTGGTTCTACCCCGACTCGATGTTTTTTTTGCGAAATCTGCCTAAAAAGGTTTATTAGTAGCTACTGGTAGGTTTCCAGACAAACAGTGCAGGATAAATGTCATAAATATATAGTACTATGTATTTTGGTGTCCAGGGAGGTCTTGAGAAACGGCCTGAAGCCGCATCGCTGGCCGAGGGCCGTATTTAACATCGAGGGCACAGTTTTTTCCAATAGGGGCCGACCAAAGCCGGCAAATAACGTGGCTATTTTTCTCTACGGTATGGCTTTGAAAGCAACCTTTACGTTGAATTTTAATTTCGGGCACAAAAAACGATACTGTTTTCATAATTCTTTTACTGTGTGTTAAATGTTCAAATTTTACGATGTTCTACGGTGAAACAAAAAGCTTGAAAGGTTGTCAAAGGTTGGAAATTTCGGAGCGGTCCGTACTCTAGCCTGCGTAGCAAGCGTTTCCGTGGGGTTTGGGAGCAATTCTTTGCTCCCGAACCCTGTAGAAACGCTTGCTACGCAGCAGGGTTCGTACCCTTTTTCAGAAACAAATTTCCAGGACTTTTCCAGGACTTTACCAGGACTCAGATTGATTTTTTCCAGGACTCTAAAATTCACAGTAACCCTTTCACTCCCAAGATCCTAATGTTAATTCTCCTTACTGTCTGCCATACATTTCATACTTTTTTACTTGAGTTCAATAGATTTCCAGAAATTTCCAGGACCAGGAGCCCTTAATTTTCCAGGACTTTCCAGTCCCGGAAGATGCTACAATAAAATTCCAGGACTTTCCAGGACCCGTACGAACCCTGACGCAGGCTATCCGTACTCGAGGTCTGGATGGGAAAATCCAGGCTGCTGGAGCGCGTGCGATTAGCCAAGCCGATGAGAGGATTTAGGATCCCGGACGGCTGAGAAGCTCGAGGGGTTTTCAAGTCAGTCGGAAATACCTATTGAGGTAGTAAAATTGCCCAGAAAACAACAGACAATGGGTGAATAAAGAGACGGAGGGTTTATATACCAGTTTCAGAGATTATCACTTTTCAGTTTTAGCTATGAAACTCAAATTTGTTCAGCAAAAAGGGGTAACTTTCAGTGTCACGTGTTACCAGCCGTAAGCCATTATAACCAAGAGAGTTGTCATTCTGCCATCTAAACAGACTGTATCTATTCAGCAGACATGCATCTAGCCTGCCATTAGGTTACTTCAGTGAAGAACGAAAAAAAGAAAAAGAAAAAGAAAAAACGGAAAGGGGAGGGAACCAATCTACCCCTCCATATGTCCTAGGATAAATGTGATCGCAGGCCCAAACCCATCGTGTCTATTCCGCCTAAAGACCAGGTAGTTTCTAAATGTCGTACTCCACGCATCCAAAAGTCTACAAATTAAACCTGTATTTTCAATCTTGTTCCATGAGCTCTGTCTTAAAAGAGGGGTCGCTGGCATACCCGACATTTATAAACGAGAAAGCGAATCACCACAAGCTCATTTGACTCTTTTATTGGTTATCCCTTCACATTCTACAGCGAGACTACCATTGTAAGTTTTACTCACTGGGCGTATGTAGACGTTAAATAAACTTTTAATTCTCGTTCTTCTTCGTTTCTTGTCTATAGCACAAAGCAGAGCCGACTCTACCTAGAAGAGCTTACCAGTAACAAAGTCTTCACTTCACTTTACACGCTTATTTGTTACGTCCACAGAGCACGATCATGTGACTTAAAACTTATAGTCTTCACAAACCTTTACAATGTCACATTTTCCAGTTGATTTAACACACCACAGTAAAACCTGCGCAGAAAAACCAGGTAAATTAACAGCCTATGGGCTAATACTTGGAAATTACAAGCCAATTTCTTTTTCATAACGAAGGACCAAACCCAAAAAGACTAGCTGTTAGAACAGCATCGAGCCACCTTTCTTCTCAAAGGCCAAATAGCCTTCATAGCCTAAATTTATAAAAAAATTCTAGGTTCTCAGACGCAGGTTTTAACCACAATTCACACAAGAATGAAGAAGAATAGAGTCGTGGAAAATGTATGGAACGAAAAACACGAATATTGATGCTAGAATAGTAACTACTTACTTCAATGTTTATGTAATTATTCCGCCTAAACATAGCCTGCGAACGCAGACGTATTTCCGGCTGTCGCTTGTCTCCGCCGAAAATAGCGTCTGCGAACCCGAGCCAGGAAACGATTTCTGTGACGTAATGACTTTTGTTTCTCTTTGGCCAGTCAGATTCCATGATAGAATGAAACTCGAGTGCTCCTCGCAGCGAATACCTCGCGCAGTAGTTCTGGAGCTACTTGAGCTAAACTGTGATTGGCTTAAAATTCCTACATCACAGACATCGTTTCCTGGCTTGGGTTCGCAGACGTTATTTTCGGCGGAGACAAGCGACAGCCGGAAATACGTCTGCGTTCGCAAGCTAGCCTAAACGTAATGACGTCCACTGTTTACAGTTCTGCTTTTTATAACCTTCAGTGTGATTTCTAAACTTCATCAGTATACGCAACATATGTTGTATACCTTGTCGGTAAGTGGCAGATTCCCTCGACTGTACCGTGAGTTTAAAAATAACAATGCTTAACATTGCCATCGGATGGCATCTGACACTCCTCAAAGGAAGACTATGGGAGACTATGTCTTCGAGCAGGCACCATTCGAGTATGATGATCTTCTCCGAACACATTTCAAGTGTCTTCGCACAACACCGAAGACTAATAGGACTCAAGGGGTGCTCAACGGAGCTGGAACCGGTTGGATTGACCTTAATGAACTTCCCAAAATCAGTAAGCCAACAGAAAGAGATAGCCTTTAACATATAACATTCGGTACCAGTTACTGTTTACTCTTGAGGAGAGACTGCTGGGGATTGGAAAAATGAGCAAATGGTAAGGAGATTTCCAACGTTACGTTCCGAGCAGAGAAAAGGAGTACTTTGAAGGTGGTCCTGAACTGTTCGTTTTGTCTTTGAACAGAAATTACGGATTTTTTGGCAAAAGGGTAAGCATCTAAGAACTTATTATTGTATGCTGGTTGCTGACTTTTACTCGTAAAATCAAAAATTAAATCTACAGGAAGAACCCGAGGAATTATTTCAAATATAATTAGAACAGGAATTTTACGTAAAATTCGCTCCAGTCTACTGTGAAGCATTAAATATTTAACTTTACCTGTTTGAGCGAGATAGTCAATTTGATTCTTCCCGTGCCTTTGGAAAAACACACACACCGCACACTTTGTATGTCGTTCCAGCGTATCCGAGTATCCCCAAACAGCAATTTACACATTCCAAAAACTTTCCATTAATCGGGAATGGGTAATGATTGAACATCACACCCTATTTTCTGAGATAACTCACGAAGCTATCCACAATTTGAGTATATCACTCTAATAAATTATATTTCGTCTGAATATTAATACTCTCTACAGCTTTTCTAAGGAATGTCACGCAACCTTTCTTCGTCACGTGGTAAAGACATTGCGTGACGTCCCTAGACTATTAAATATTTAATTTACATCTGGATCCTGTTGTCCGACAGCCGATTTAAAAAAACAACAAAGCAGCACTGAGCCACATTGAAAGTTACTCGAGGTTTAAATTTCTCGTGTACATAAGTGTCTTCCCCAGAATAGAATGGTTTACTACGAAGTAAAAAATCTGAAATAAATTCACGTTCTTCCTGGATTACATGAATCTTGCTTTGAACAACCGGACCCCGATTTATTAACTTATCATTTACACCATTATTCTTGAGTATTTCAAACTTAAACAGTTCTTATGACATAGTGTCTTGCATAGTTAGTTGGCACTAACATGTCACGCCCGAACGCGACATTTCTTCATTTTGATCACATCACGGTCTAACCAAGAGAGCACGAAGTAGGTGAACATGCAAAATTGTTCTTGCAGTTCTTTTTTGTGGCATAATGCAGAAATAAAAAGCATCCAACTTAAAAATTTGACACGTTTTTAAATGACTTTTTTTTATGTATGTTATGAAACAAACAAAAACCAACTGGTCTGCTTAGCAAATGAATAGACCTAAATCCTACATCCGAATCCGGCACACAATAGAATAAGCTTTGCCTTCACATGCTCTCTTGGCGTTCACCAGGTTTAGCATCACAGACCCTGCTTATTTACTGCTTATTCACTAAATGAAACTCATCAGAGATCCCAGCTGAACAAGTGATGTTTCACTAGCATGTCTCGTACACCATCCTTCATAGGCTGGGTGACCTGTGGACAATATCAACCAATACTATCACCTTTATTTCCAAGTCATCTCTTTGCAGCCTGAATTTTTGTTTTCGTTTTTGTTTATAAACCTTATTAATTTAACTACTTTTTTCAGTGACCTTTGTTGTTAACCTACGCAGACCTCTTCCTATTGTAAACTTCTTAAACGAAGTTAAGTCAGAGACACACTGAAATTCACTCTCGATGACATTTTGGATTAAATATTCATATTAAAACCGTGATGCGAAATCAAGTAATCAATATCAAGAGGCCTTTGCAAGTTTACAAATGGCAATGTTGGGGTTTTGTCTTCTTGGCAGAATTTATCCTCCTCCCCACCCCCTGTTACATTCATTCGTTTTGCACTTCTGTCCCAGTTGAGTTTAATGCCACGCCCTGCGAATCAAGTTGTTCATAAAAAAATATCCCTCTCAGTAATTGATCATTTTTCTTACTCTCTTCACATGTTTGCTTGACAACGTATGGATATTGCAAGGAGAAATAAGATACTAATCATTCTGTGGAACTTTTAAAAGAAAGCAAGTACTCACCTCCTAAAGTTCCGCGAGAAGTAGCATAAAGAGAGAAAAAAAGAAACGAACTTCGTGAGAAAACAATACAATAATCAGCGGTAGATATCGAAAAAGAAACACTTTGACAAACAGGATTTAACACTAAAACAAAACATATAGCCAAAGACATGCTAAGGATTAATTATTTTCCGTATTCCTTGGAACGCACGAGAAAATAGACAACACAGGAGATGGTGAGGGTACCACTCCCATTAGTCTAAATATAACAACTCACGTACATACTGTCTACAAAAATCTATTCGAAAAAAAGAGATAATCAAAAGCCATTTACAGTGAACTATTTGCAGTAGGCATTAACCTTGCAGTTATTTTCAAGGCCAATTACAACAGCAAAGGGAGCATATTTACTTAAATAGTAAAATATTCACGATTTTTAGCCCAAAGTGAGCAGACAAGGTCAAGGGTTGCAGAAGCCACGATAAAAACGCGGCGTGGACCCGAAATGGACCTGGTATGGTCCCAACAAGACAAGAAGAAAATGTCTGCATGCTAGATACAACGGCCAGTGTTCCCTAGCATCTGAATTAAAATATGTAAGGTATCTTTAAAAGAAACACACACACAACAAACGCCACTAGACATGAAGAGTCTCCCTGGTTGTTTGAATCTCTGGTAAACAGAATACAGCGCCAAGACACAAGCTATAAACCAAATATCTAACCTGTATCTTCTTTTGATCGCCGTACCCGTCTACAACCTGCTATGAAACACACAGTTTAATACACAACCGATAACACATGGCAGCCCGAGTATCTTGCCTCTCAAGGCATTTATGTGATATCGTTCAGGGGAAACAGAGCCAACAGACTAATAAGGACTGAGTTGTGAAATAAACGTTTTAATCATGCCCCAACAAATGCAAACACAATTGCTCTTTTTTAGCACGGACATCTATTGATTTATCAGCTGTTATGAAACGGCCGTCTGTTACTGAGCAGTCAACGAAGACCGAAATAATTTTCTTCTGAAACTCCCGCAGCCAAAAACTCATGCTACCAAGTGCAGAATACAAACATTTTCACCACGTTTCGACCGTTGTTTCCCTACAAGCATACAGCCTAGTCGGTGTGTTTTAAACCGTGCTGTAGTGAACACTGGCATGCAGACAGGCACATGAACAAAGATATCGGGTCCCAGTTAGAAAAATAGAAAACAGAAACGACAGCTACAGTCATCAACTTCAAAGGATCGAGAGCGAAACCTGCGACCCTAAAATCTACACAATAGTACGGTGAGGAAAAGCTTACTGAGTTATCAAACTGAAATACGTGTTACATAAGGATCAAAGCAATAAACAAGTTAACAAATTTTGTTTGTCACGCCTTTGATTTGACTGGTTTAGTGGGAACGCTTCGAAGAAAACACCTTGTGCAAGAAGAGTTGCTGTCAAGGTGTTTTGGAATGGAGAGGGAGGGCACGACACGAACAGACAAAACTGGAAAGTCCACGGCACTGCACTATTTCAGTAATTTATGGTTTTACCCCGAAGTTAGTCGATACGAGCAATCAAATGAAAAGCTATTGAGTATTACTTTCAACATTTTGTAAACTGGCAACATTGATTTTCATTCAGAGAGTAGATTCATTAGGAGTGAAAGTGTTAAAACAAGGCAACAAACTTACAGTTTTACGTTCACCAGTAAGCTCCCAATCGATGTTCAGATTGAACGCGAAGGATGCAAGGGCTCTGAAGAAAGAATTACGATCAGCTCACCAACATAAATAACCAGCTACTGACAGTCTGTAAATTGCTCTTGCTGCTACTAAGCCATTTCTATGCAAATAAATACTTAAAAAAACACAGATGAGATCAAGTGAAATTTCTTAGCCGCCAAAATACCTCAATAGGCCCTCTGCAGCTGGGGTCACGTGACCAAATTTTTTCTAGAAAACTTTTATATTATGGGCTATAACTTAAAGAATAGCAGAAATGGAAAGAGCGCATCGAAAGTACCAAAATGGCCAAGTTTGAGGCCTCTGTCATTTAAGAGTAAGTTTATACGACAGTTTGAATTTTCGGAAAATTTAGAGGATTTGAATGGAAAATGTTGCTGGAGAGCAAAGCCTTGCTCTCCAACAATTTTTTTCATACAAATCTTCTTATTCTTTTAAAAATTCAAACCGTCATAAAATCTCATTCTTTAATGATGGGGATCACAAACTTGGCCATTCTGATAGTTTCGACATGCTTTTTCCATTTCTGGCATTCGTCAAGTTATAGCCCATAATTTTATGACAAATAGGTCACGTGATGGCTTAACTGCAAAGGGCCTATAAGATCTAACGTCTCCCGCAGTCTGTCTTCACTAATAACCAGACGTCTCCACCGGTCCACTCACTTCTAATCCCCGCGCCAGAGATCAGTCCGAGAGTTAGCCTCCTACGCAAACGCCCTTTGCGATCGTCACCCAGATCATTACAGCGTCTTTGATTAGTTGTAATTCGCGTTCGAAAATTTACAACTGAGCAACAGTCTTTATGCTAAGAGATGATGGGTAAGGACGTTTTCGGTACGATTTGAACGGACTGTCTGACGGGGAATAAATGGAAAGGAATGTACGGAGAGACATGTCTTTTTTCGCGCGGTAGTCCATTTCTGAGCTTGCAGCTTTTATCTGAAAAACTCTACGAAACATAAGGCATCTGACGATGACGCTATGTTGAAAAGCCTTGACTAACTTTGAATTAAAAGACAAGAAATCGGAATTTTTTTATGTCAAGTAAGCGATATACATGTCAACCTGTGGGAGGAACATGAAATAAACTGAAACGATCTTCTCCCAATCTCTGTGTGGAAGCGTATGAAGAAATTGCTTTGCTTACGTTGAAAGAATTTAAGGCTACTCGAGGATTCGAACCCATGACTTCCAGATTGTACGTTATACACTTGATCACCGGTCCCTTGGGAAACAGTTTTGTTTCCCCGAGAATCTCGATGTTTCCCGGCGACGATGGAAACATCGAGATTCGAGCGAAAACCAAACCAATTGTTTCTCAAGGAACCAGTGATCAAGTGTTTTCTCATAGAGCTGGAGTTTAGTGTGAAGTCATAAGTCAAGGAGAAATCAAAGTAACCTCTATTTAGTGGGAGAGTGGGCAACAGTTGCGTTGGACACATATAGATTTAGCCATTACCATGTGACTATAAATCAACCAATGAGAGTGCGCGTTAGATCCAACTTAACTCCAGTTATATGACAAATAAAATTGTTGCCTCTGATGGTTTATAGCACGGCAAATAACGGAAGTGGTATCAGAAACCCATAACTAGTTTATATGGCTACAATGATATAGCTACTCTAATATCATTATACCTTAGTTCGCACTTGATTTGCACCCAGCCTGGACTGCGAAGAAAAGACCATGGATGGTACCTGGAACAGAACCATAGAACATTTATTGCCCCATTTGACCAATAGCATATGTAACACTGAACACTAACATTACCAAGATTAGTGGCTTAGCTGATACAAAGATTGAGTGATTCGTAACGTGACAAAAACAACTGTCATGCAAGCACAAAGGAAAAGGTTGCGTAGTAGTCACTTACCACTTGCTGACGATATCTTCGCACGAACACAGCGTTTCCAGCCACAGATGAAGACATTGCTCACTATTAAAATGACAAACGTGTATGATTTAAAAACCACCCCCACTGAGCTTTTGAAAAATCAATCACTCTCATCTGATCAACAACTCTATCTGTCGTATTTGGGTGTCACGCAGCGCTTAGCGAGGACTTAAATAACGGCTTCGGGAAAAAGAGTCGAGACAAAGAGTAACACACAATCCACAAAACACTTACTTGAGGCCATAGCAGATTAGAGAGCGGAACTGAAAGACAAACGTTGGAACATAAATTTAGTGGCCAACCTCAACGCCAAACAAAGTTTTATATAAAAAATGAGCAATATACTGTCATAGCCACAGTATTGTAAGTAATGTTTATAAAATAGTAGCGGAATGTTCTTATAAAGGTTGTTTGTGATGTAAAAAATTAAAAATTAGATTCCGAGCTTGAGATATTATCGCGCATAGAAATCACAAAGTCATAATCGAATTGCTTTTATAGTATAAATCTACTGGTCGGTCAAAACGTTATCTTAATCCTCTTCCAGACACTTTGAAAACGCAAGGCTACTAATGACTTTACTGTTAGCGGAATACTCTTAAAATTGCCGTTTGCCATGAAAATAAATATTTTTATATTAAAAAAGTTTTACCATTTGCAGGATCCATAGCTAAATGATAAATAAGACGTTATTTTAACGCCGTTGCAAAATCTTTTATTAAGTATCATCAGAACTGTTTGCTATTAATCACTCGTGAAACAGGTGTTAACGTAAATTTTTACTTTGTCACAAAATGCCAACATAACATAAGTTAACCATAACAAACAACAGAGCACTAAAAAACCGGTTAGAAAGCCGGTTTACCTTGATATCCATCTGTGAGTTTGCTGCGTCGTGGCTCATGTTTATTGACTGTACCGCCTAAAATGACAGGAACAAAAAAAATGCATACAGCTGTTTCGATAGAGGTTGCGGTTGAGGTTCACGGTGTCAGCAGCCAAGAGGGGGAAGCATGAATACACGAGTTTGTGCTGTTTCCTTCTAACACGTTGAAACAGCTTTAGCTTCCATCAAGCAATGGTAGACCACATTACCCATAATACCTTTCGACGTTGTTGCGTGCGCTAACACGCCTTTCCCAAAACAGCTGTTACTGCGACTAATAAAAAAACTTCAGATGTGCTTGATAACCATTTTACTCTTTTTTACCACCCTAAGCTCAAATTGCCAACTCTCCTCACAGAATTGCAATACATCCCTTGAAAAATAGTTCTGAGAATTCAGTGGTCCATTAAGACCTTATCCGGCCAAGGAACTGCTGTAATACATTGTCAGGAAGTTTAGCGTTAAGACGATTGCACAATTAATCAAAACTATAACAAAATTCTCGAACGTGATTGGCTATCAGCAGCCCGATTTGAGCATTAATTGGACAGTGTACGCGTCATGCTTGTAATTGGACAGTACGCGTCATTTTGCGCGCG
>Ga0126338_10003335_pt1 | contig 11233 bp, 9 predicted proteins | sample OrbCmetagenome_2_FD_92529 | JGI IMG/M metagenome (GOLD analysis project Ga0126338, IMG submission 92529) | Coral microbial communities from Petempiche,Puerto Morelos, Mexico - Orbicella C C metagenome | ecosystem: Host-associated > Invertebrates > Cnidaria > Coral | place: Petempiche,Puerto...
AGGTGACTGCATTCGCAAGATACACTACTGTTCGTGATAAAGGAGATTCCGCGGATCACGAAAGACATTTAAGAAAAAGACAAAATATACGTTGCGATTAAAGAAGTGTTTGCACTCAAGAGAAAACATCTTTTAACCCGAGCAGTTCTCGCCGTCACAGCAACCGGTTGGAAGAGCGCGAAACGACATATTTTTACTAAGACTAATATTTCCCCTGAAACTAGAATTGTGAAATATTCCAAGCGTGTTAAATGAATATGTCAGGCTTACAAAGATTCAACCGATCGCACTTGAGAAACTGAACCCGTGACCTTCCGCACACCGCTATGAAGCTATAACTACTGAGCTGTGGGGTACATGATGTGGATAAATGTACCATAAAAAACGAATGGAAACGTATTCCCCATGCCAGTTAATGTAACTTTACTAGACCTCGGAAAGAGGTAAACATTCCTTTCAAACTTGGAAACAAAATAAATGCAAAAGTATAGAAAGAACAAAACACTGACAGATCATGGAGAACTGAATAAATATTTCGCAACGAAACAGCAAAGCATAGACGTCTTGTGATAATACCTGAGCTATTACGCCATCAGAATAGTCTTTTTTTATCAAGATTATTCCAACTCAATCATGTTCAGGGATTACAAATGATCCTAATGGTTTGCATTTTATTACTCTCATGATTCAAATGTTTTCCGTCCACACTATTCATTTGAAAACCCAACAATGGTCAACAATCACCGTTCACTTCGGATGATTATCGTGACGTCATCGTTCAAAAAAAACTCCGTTTTTAAAATGTTTTCCGTCCAAAATAAAGCGAAAAGCAGGCGTCTTCAAATTCGTCCGGTTAGAAGAGCGTTTTCGAAAAGCTCCGTTCTCGTGACGGATTAGTGTGGACGGTAAGCCCAATAAAGCTGCGTTTTCGAATATCTCCGGAACACTGTGGACGGGGCCGTATTTGGCGGGTTGTATTTTCGCAGGAACTTTTCGCGAAAATGGAAGAGGCGAATTCCGCGGTATTTAAAGTCTGCGATTTCGCAGAAACTGAACCAAATTGACCGAGAATTTTCTTAAAGGCTTAAGAGTATCCCAGAATATAAAGTCACCATTCAGAATGATAGTGAATAGAACCATAGCAAAACAAACTTCAAAAACACGTTGACATGTTGTTTGCGACAAAGCGCAACGTTATATTTTACACAGACATGTCTTCTGTTTTTTTGTATGACTCGGAGAAAGAGAGGGTAAACGGAGCACTGATAAGAATTTTATTTTGTTCTGATCTGATTGGTTGCCAATCGCAAATGGGCGCTCTATGTATATTGGGATTTGGATAGGATGTTAGGCTTCATTAAGTCTAGCTAATTAAGTTGAATAAGTGCAACGCGACGGCCTTCCTTGGCAGCGATGCTGTAGCGGTACCAATCAAACAATGCAGCAGCTTTTGATATTTGCCATTTTTCCTTTTTCACTTCCTGCATCGAGCCATTTTTCTGGTTTAACCTGAAAAAACAGACGGCGTTTCCCTACATTTATTCTACTCTTAACTATGCAAGCACGAAGCCCAGTCCGTTTCAATCTGATCTTTGCTTATATATTGTGCGACGACTGTCAATTCCATTTCACAAGTACTGGCACAGTTTTAAGTCGCACCAAATCACCAAAGTTCAAAGCGTTATCATCCTTCCTCAGAGCAGGACATATTTTTCAAGTGATCAGCAAATAGAATTGGGAAGAAACAAGATTATTTTAATGATTTTTGATAAAGCCTAGTAAGTTTTATCAGCCTAGTGCAGATGGTCGCCTACCCTCCCTTTCCACAAGTTAACGTCTCACTAACTTAATGGTGGGGAGTGAATCTTTTTCTGTGTTTTTTTGTTTTTTAGTTTACCCCCGTCGTGGTTACGGCTTATGTGTTTTCGTCATTTCACACCGTAGTGTTTTCTCGCACAGTGGAAGAAATTTTTCACAACGACACACTATTAAAATATTCCGTCCTGCATCGTTTCCCAACAACTTGGATGACGAACGCTTACATACAAAGGTGCGATGAAAAGTGTTTTCGTTATTTGATTACTTGAAGTTCTCTCGAGTTTACATGTACATGTAGTGCTGTGGCTCCGATTCATGGAGGCGCTGTTACCTAATGTTTAGCGCGTCGAACTCTCGGTTTAGCGGTCTGGGTTTGAGTTCTGAGGCTGACGCCACAGAACTTGCCAGAAGCATACATGTATTGATTTGCTGCTGTTAATAAGAGGAGGTACCGAGATCTCTGATGTTTTGTCCTTTATTTCTCGGACTACTGTCTGGTACAATCTTCGTCTAACTTCTACTGCTTCTACTTCCACCACTACTCAAGTGGACTGGCATATGGGTAGCTATGTGCAGGGGCGGATCCAGGATTTTTCTAAGGAGGGGTGCACCACTATAGAACGGCGTAACTGACTGGTGAGGTAAACAAATTTTAAATGCGAATACGAAGGCTTCATTTCAGGGGTGCACACCCCCTGTACCCTCTCCCTAGATCCGCCCCTGATGTGTGGGCCACACGTAATGACTGACCTTGGAGGATTCAACATCTTTTTAGAATACTAACCCAAACACTTACACGCGACTTCCTGAAGCGAACTACAAAGTTGAAAATAGAAGCTAAAGCTTAAAGAACAAGAAAACTAAACGTACAGGATCTTTCGTGGGAGATCTAGCAGACCAAGGCCATTAAAAGAACCCGCCAAACATGACCATTGATATGGTGTTGTTAAGAGCTAAACTAGTGCTCGTATTATCATCAGGCAAACGCGAGAGGAAGTTGAGAAGAACGCAAATGTTTATCTACTGTAACCCCGAGCCTTGGGCAAGAGTTCAAGTTCTTCCAACTCTTGTTTATTTTCATCAGAAGATGTTGACGGCGGTACTGGCGGTACATTAATTACCGTTTCCTCTCCATCGGTTTTTTTGGATTTCTCTGATTTCTCTCCTATAACCTTAGAGATTATCCAGGCTATTAATGCAGTAGTAAAGTATAAAAGGGCCGCCTTAACTACTTCATTTGCAGTTTCCCTTATGAAAAAGGACTGTCCAGCTAATATCAGTAGAGTAACAAGTAAAACTGTGGAAAACCAACCAAATATACAAAGAACTGAATTCATAGGATCGAAATCGGAGTGAAGTACGATGAAGACAAGAAAAACCGTGACAACAATAACAACGGAAATAACTAGTAGAACAGTAATACCCCATAATGGGTTAATCATGATTCCGATTACAAGCCAGCAAAAATAATATATAGTCAGGTTTGTCCACAGAAAGATACCAACTTTTGCCACTAATTCTATTGAGGTATTTCCTGGAAAGAACTGATATTTTTTTCCTGCAAAAATGCTAGCTGGTACTAGCACTAAAACCTCCAGAAATATCAATGGTAGGATTACATACAGATCGCACAGAGTGTTACCAGATTTTAAAAAACCAATGGTCGTAAATAGAAGTGTACTCTTCCCGATTGATAAAACGCACGAGACAACTTTAACAGCCTTAGCTAACATTTGTCTCTTGCTTTTGTTTTCTGGACGTTTGTCCTCAGTCGAATCGTCTTTTCTTTTGTTTTTTGTTTTATCATTGTTATCATTATTATTTTCAGTGTGAAAAAGAGCGAAAGTTATTGTGGCCAACGTTGGGCCAAAAAGTATTGTAAAAACAAACGAACACCACAACATTGCCCTGATGTAAGCCCTGTGCTCTGCAGGTATAGCAGATATGTTTGTCTTGTGGCCCTCTATGACACACTCAGCTGTGTTCAGCGTTGGATCTTGTATTGCTGGTCTCACGGCCAGATCTTGAAGCTTTCAAAATAAAAAGTACTATATAAGTGTCTAAATATCAGTAGCTATTAACCTACTGTTCCCAAATCAAATTGGAATTTATAAATGTTGATTTCTGTGGATGGAGGAAAACCAGTGAATAATCTCGAAAGAAATTCTCGGACCAAGGACGAGAGCCGTCAGCAACTTTACATTATGACGCAAGGTCCAAGATTCGAACCGGAGTAACATTGGTGTATAATTACTATTGAGGGCTAGCGCTCAGCGAAACGGTCCCCAAACCCCATCCTACTTTAAGCAACTACAGTGGAACCTCACCGTTAGGCCGACCATGCACCTAATCATGTCTGCTCCTTTTTGGGGGCCCAAAATATAGCTCACTCTTTTTCCTCCTGATTTAAGTAAAACCACTTTCGACTGAGTGTGGCCACACCGCCATACGTATGCGAAAGTGTTGGGTGCTATGTAATGGAACGTCGTGAAAAAACAACAACTTCTGTCTGTCCTGATGAATTCGAGGAAAGCAATACTGCCAGCGAGAACCTGGGGCAAGCACAGTGTTTACGCAGAAGAGCTAAGCGGGGTTAATTACATGTAACAAGCTTCCTGGATCAGTGCAAACGGCAAGACTCAAGACTGCAACTATACTTGACAAAGCAGGAACAGCCCATGTCGACAAGTCCTAACTGCATTAACGAGCTGGCCGTAAACGATGTTAAAACAACTACAACTTTACAAGTAAATACATTGTATATCAATTAACATCGCATTTTGATAGGTTCTTACTTATGATCAATTGAAGGACAGACGAATATAACTGCTCATAGCTTACCTCAGCCAGAACTCTGTCGATCATCATAAAGCGGTCATCTTCAGAGACGTTACAACAGAACGGTGCAATTGTGATATTTAATTCTCGCTTTCGAGATGTGACTAGGATCGAACCAAGAGACAATAACTCAAGAACCCTGGCAGGCAAGGCGGCGTATAGACATGACATGCTCCATGTGTACGGAACTGGTGAGGATTTTCCCGTTTGGTTGAATGTATGCAAATTGACATGAACAAGAACAGATGAAGGCTTCCTTGCAGGGTACAGAGCTAAAGCAATGTTGAAGTAGTTCTTCGGCGATGCCAAGGCACTGTAGACATCTGCGTAGGTTTCAATACAGGTGGTATTATTCACACATTCTTTGATCACATTGGCTTTGGTGTGCTGAGCAAAATTCGTCACTATGACTTGGATCAGCAAAAGCAGCAGGAAACACTTCTGCAAAGTGGCCAGGAACATTATGGAGGTCTCCACCACAGTTCTGTTTGAAAGAAAGTTACGAATATTAACTGCTTGATTTCTGAAAAGTGAACTTTACTTTTGGTTACACTCAACAGCGAGACCGCAGCTAATATATCACAAACTAAAATCTTCTATCGATTTTACAAAGTGGGTTTTAGCCACGAAACTCGGAAAATGAATCCTCTGTAAACAGTAGCAGTTTCAGGGCCCTTGAATTGAGTTCTCAATATCCATATGTCGATTAGTAAAATAAAAATAAGATAAAATAAATAACTTGCAAATAGAACTGACATAAACTATTAAGAATCCCAACTGGCGCATGGTGGGAGGCTGACCAGGTGGCTATTTACACAACGCAGTCGAGAAGTTGAACTCAGGACTACCGAGAAAATATCCAGATAGCGGGAGGATGGAGGATTTGAACCACGGACCTCCAGATTGCAAATCCAGCGCCCTTAACCACTCGGCCACGCCGCCTCCACAGGCTCATTACTCATTGATTACCCATCGATTACTCGTGGATTGATGTGGATTGATTGACATCATAATTCAGTAGTATACACGACCCCACAAGCTTTGTAGCTTTAATTTGGTGTGGGCGGAAAGCATTTTGGAAACGGAGCTTTTCGAAAACGATGACCTGAGTTTTCCGCAAGCCGGCACAAATCCAAAGTGACTGGTGATCGCTGCGTTTTCAAATTTCTCCGCCGTAACCAGTGTGGATGCTGCCTCAGCTGTCGTTGTTATTGCACAGGACATCTAAGAAATGTACAAAGGTTTATGACGCACAGCCATTGTACTGCTTATTAAATCTTTTGAGTGGTGACGTTATCGTCTCCCTCAAGGTTTGCTTAAGCACACTTTCAATCTTTGAGTAAGGGTGTCACTAAACACCGGAACGGAACGGTCAGAACGAACCAAAACACCGGAACGAGCTGCAAAGAGCCAGGACACCGGACCCAGAACAAGCCCGAATGGCACGAGAATGGGCCGAACTGACACCGGAATGGACAGAAATAAAACGGAATGAAACAAACACGAACTGGGCCGAACGAAAATGAATCAGAATATACAAGATGAACCGGAATGACCCCGAATGGACTCGGAATGGAGCAGAATGGCACCAGATTGAGCGGCTTTTTTCGCGTACAACCCACGCGTAATGCGCGAACTTATGTTAACAAAGGGAGAGATAAGTAATTAAGACTGCATTATTGTCGTTGTTTCTTTGTCACATGTACTACCAATACAGTGGACGAATTACGCTAATTACATGCCACAATTCCAATCCACCAATCCAATCGTGTTTTCCCTCAAATTGGAAATCTTGATCTGGATAAAAACAGGTATCAGAACAGCGCGCAATGCATTGAGCTACAAGTTTTCATGTCGCCGGAAGTTCGCCAGTTGACTTCCTCGATCCTGTCCTTGACACTTCGACCACCATCTACCATCCCCGTCCACCATCTAGCTAAGACCCACCTCAGCCTGTCATCCTACAGCAGCTTGCCTATCCTGCGCTTGATACGTCGTCTATCCTGGATCTATTCTCCACAGCTGGTAGACAACAGAGGTTACCGCTACAACGTTAAACGTCTTAGATACCACTGACTGGCAATGAACAGTCAGGGCTAAGCTAGCTATCGTGAAGTGAGCTTAATAGCTTATTTTATATCTGTTGGTGCAAAATTGAATAACTTATTTCTCAACTCTCTTTTAAGTCAACCCATGCAGGGTTGTCTCTCTTTTAGATCAACCCGGTAGTGATACAACGCAACGACAGTAGTTAGCAGTTATCAGCCCATCCCCACAACCGCCGAACAGTCCCTGGAGAAGTAGTATCTGCCACCATCACTACAACAGCGAAGGCCAAAGCTGTGGCATATCGAATCAGAGCAGTTTCTGCCGTCGTCGAGGAAGTTCTGCTGCAGAACATGACTGATGAACCCTGAACAAGTCTACCCTGGCCAGAGTACATCGCCAGAACTGCCCACAGAATGCGCCAGCAACTCAGACCGAAAGACCTGGTGGACCCAGACTTCAAGATCGCCGATAGCCACATTTCTGACGGTTTCTTTCGCTCACACGTTAAAGCGGGTGGCCATCGCCATCTGAGGTTCGCCACCGGCCTGCAACTCCAGTTCCTTGCCCGCATAAAGAGCTGGAACATCAACGGTACCTTCAAGCTGTGCTGAAACCACTTTACTTAGCTTCCGACGGTACGTCAACGCGTTCGTCAAACAGGACGACCACGCTAAACACCCCTTTAGGAGCGGCCACCAAATAAAATGAAACACCGAACTAAAGCAATGACTAACAGGAGTGATTATAACTTGCATGGGACTGGGTACGTTAGCTATTAAAAATGGCGGGATCTGTATTTCGAGCATTGAATTAATATTATTATTATTATTATTATTATTATTATTATTATTATTGAAGTATTCCTCGATTGAAAGCGGCTTTTTTTTGGGACTGAGACGCAAAATAATTCGTGATGAGGTGCAATGTATTAGCCAAAGCGTACTCGAACGAATAATGTTAAAGTGTAAGCGACCGGAACTGACGTAAGGGTCACGCAATTAGGTAACCGGTCGTTTAGCCTCCAAGTCGATTAGCCCCTGACCGTTTCGTATCAGGCCTTTCTCTGCAATTCCCCCCTACCCCTACCCTCTTGCTAAGAAAGGTTAGCCCCCAACCTGAAGTCGAAAACTATCTATTTCTCGTTCTGGAGGCTAATCGACTTTCTGGTTGGGGGCTCACCGGCTAGGGGCTAATCGACTTTTGGAAACGATGGGTAACCGTCACGTAAGCTTTACTGTAGTATTGATGATGTGATCGTGTACGACCGAAATGAATTATGGTTGTGATTAAAAGCACATGGTCAAGTGTAGAGTTGAATATGTAACGCGTGCACTTATTTTGGTTGAATCCGGATGTTTCACTGACCGTGAAACACTACAATTGGTGACGAGAATAAAGTGATACGAAGACACATCTGTTTAAAGGAAAGTTATGGCGACAAATGACGAACTTCGCGGAATAAAGTCATTTGATTGTTGTGGAGATAGCACCAGTGTAGGGCCAAGATGGCGGCAATGGCGAAAGGCGTTTCAATTTTATGTCCATGGTCGGGGGATCACAGCAGCCGCTCGAAGAAAAGCGTTACTTTTACATTGTGCAGGAATGGAAGTCCAAGGAATCTTTGAGACCCTAACGGATCCCGGTGTACCTGAAGGGGAAGAAGAAGACAACGTATACAAGGCTGCACTTCGAACACTCGATGCGTACTTAACACCACAAGTGAATGTACCGTACGAGTGACACATTTTTCGGGAAATGAAGCAAGAAGAGCATGAAACGGTCCATCAATTTGTTGTACAGCTCAGTAATCAAGCTGCGGATTGTGAATTTGCCACTACGAAGAATAAGCAAGTACGTGATCAAGTTATTGATAAATGCTAGTCCACAGAGCTTCGGCGAAAACTTCTGGGAAACGGACAAGAGCTAACATTAGCAGAAACGCAGAGGACTGCTCGATCGCTGGAGTTATCGCAGACCCAAGCCAGACAGATCGAAGGCGATGCGGGAGCGTCTGTTAGTGCCATCAAAGAAGACAACAAACCCGAAGGAAATGGAAGAAGTGATCAGAAGAGTTTGAAATGTTACCGATGTGGACAAAGTGGACATTTCGCACGTGACAAGCATTGTCCGACAAGATCTAACACCTGTACAAAGTGTCATATGAGAGGACATTTTGCCTCAGTTTGCTGAACAAAGAGTAAACAAGAGCAGAAGAAAAAGAACACACGGAAACAAGGTGGACGGGGAAAAGTTAACTGCGTGGAGGATGGTGAAGATGATGAATATGCTTTTACTGTGGGATTCGGTAAATCATGGGACAGGAGTGAACCAGAGATGGTCGATTTACAAGTTGGAGGTGTCACTCTTAATGGAGTTCTCATCAACTCAGGATCATTATGTAATATCATTGATCAGAAGACGTGAGAAGAATTGAAGCAAAAGGAGTAAAGTGCAAGTCAGAGAAGGCAAATCAGAAATTGTATCCTTATGGAACTTCAGAACCACTGAACACGCTGGGAAAGTTCGACGCATTAGTAAACCTAGCTGGAAAAGATGTTACAGCTGAATTTATTGTCATTTGCAATGAAGGCAGGCCGATACTGGGCAGGAAGACAGCCATGGAGTTGGATGTACTAAGGCTGGGACTACAAGTTAATGCTGTAAATACACCAGACCTTGTTGATAAATACAAAGCATGTTTTGAAGGAGTAGGCGAGTTAACTGACTATCAAGTTAAAATCCATGTGTACAAAGAAGTTAATCCAGTGGCTAAGCACCACAGGCGAGAGCCACTCGGTCTGAGAGAGAAAGTAGAGAGCAAGCTGCATGAGTTAGAGCAGCTGGACATTACTGAGAAAGTAAAAGGACCAACACCTTAGGTCAGCCGAATAGTAGGAGTTCCCAAACCTTCTGGTGAGATTCCATTGTGCATTGATATGCGCCAAGCAAATGAAGCTATTGTGAGAGAAAGACATCAAATTCCCACCGTTGATGAAGGCCTCCACGACATGACCCAAAGCAGTGTGTTCACCAAGTTAGACCTTAAATGGGGCTATATCAACTGGAACTGAGTGAAGAAACACGTGACATTACAGCATTCTCAACACATGCTGGACTTTATCGTTACAAGAGATTGATGTTTGGCGTGACCTCAGCTCCTGAGATCTATCAGCATGCTATCCAGCAAACTCTGCATGGATGCGAAGAAGTGCGTAACATATCTGATGATATTATTCTTCATGCTAAAGATGATGACCAGCAACATAACGAGAGGCTCGAGAAGCTGTGAGAAGGATTGCAACAAAGAGGTTTGACCTTGAATGGTGAGAAGTGCAAGTTCAAGATGCCCCCGTTAGAATTCATGGGAAACCTATAGATCGTTTTCACGTGACGTCATCATTTTCTAAAATCGAAAACTAAAGAGCCACGAAAGTTGTTATCGGCATCAGGCATAAGAGGGGGTAAATTTATATCTGTTTACAATTTTACAGCTCAATAGTTTGCTTTGTTTGGAAAACAGCGTATTTTGAATTTCAGCGTTATGGTGGTGCGTGACACAAAGCTACGATCGCATTTGTCGAAACATAGACCTATCTCATGATTTTTAGCTTTTTTAGAAGTTAGAGCATTTGGAAAAGTGCTTATGCAAATGCTTGTTTGCTCATTACAGATAATCAGTCGCCTAGATAGCCAAAGTGAGTTCCAGATGTTTACACTCTTTCCCGGCCGCCATGTTGGTGCCCATCCGGATGGGCACCAGCATGGCGTCTCCATACAAACCTCTATAAATTTGGATAGAAAATGTCTCCGCATATCTTGCATAAAAAAAATTGCTGTGACCTGAATCTTGGCGAGAGTCTTTGCATATTTATCTTCTTTCTTTTCCCAGATTCTGGACTTTATCTATTGAACGGTTTTGATTTATATTTTGATCTATTTTGAATGGCGTGACACTGAAAACCAGCAATTGTCTACACGTGGTATTGCACCAACAGAATCCAAAGTTGAAGCAGTAGTCAATGCCAGAGAACCTGAGTCTGTAGCAGAAATAAGAAGTTTTAGGGGACTTGTGAATTTCAGTGCAAAATTCATTCTAAATCTGGCCACAGCTGCAGAACCACTTCGACAGCTGACACGAAAAGGAGTAACATTCACATGGGGTGAGAAGCAACAAGAAGCGTTTGAAGCTCTGAAGGAAACACTAGCAAGTGCTGAAACATTAGCTTACAATGACAAGGATGTCAAAACAAGAGTCATTGCTGATGCAAGTCCGGTACGACTAGGCACTGTTCTAGTTCAAGAAAAAAATGGCAATTGGAGACCAGAACATAGCTGATACTGTGTCTTGTCCAACCCAAGAAGTTTCAAATGAAAGCAAGAATACATTCGGTATGTTGCAGAGAATGCAGCCCCCAGAGCCATAACTATCCAGGAAATTAAAGAAGCATCTGCTGAAGATGAAGAAATTGCAGTGTTAAGGAAGTGAGTTCAGACCAATGATTGGACTGTCGGCGAGCCAGCTTTTAAA
>Ga0126338_10003336_pt1 | contig 11231 bp, 4 predicted proteins | sample OrbCmetagenome_2_FD_92529 | JGI IMG/M metagenome (GOLD analysis project Ga0126338, IMG submission 92529) | Coral microbial communities from Petempiche,Puerto Morelos, Mexico - Orbicella C C metagenome | ecosystem: Host-associated > Invertebrates > Cnidaria > Coral | place: Petempiche,Puerto...
GAGGGCGCGAAGGCGCGAAGGCGCGAAGGCGCGAAGGCGCGAAGGCGCGAAGGCGCGAAGGCGCGAAGGCGCGAAGGCGCGAAGGCGCGAAGGCCCGAAGGAACGAAGGAGCGAAGGAGCGAAGGAACGAAGGAACGAAGGAACGAAGGGACGAAGGAACGAAGGAACGAACAAAAGAACGAACTAACGAACGAATAATTTAATGAATGATTGAAGCAACGAAAAATGGAAGGAAGGAAAAATCAGAAGGTAACCTAAAAAAGATTCGTGGAAACTCATAGTTAATGTAACTCTTATTTTGCCATCTTTTTACCGCCTAAAATGAAAGTATCAACTTTGAACGAGACTTAAAACCTACAAAGATACTCACTGCATCTTGCCTTCTTCCCGTCCCATTTTCCTATTGCTCTGCATGTTCGTGTAGACGAGCCACGTAGTTTGAATGGAGGCTTGCATGTGTATGTCGCTACACTGTTAAATGAACGACCATTGCTGGACTTCTGACGAGAATTCTTAGATTTAGATAGAGCTTCACACCTTAAATCTATAAAACATCCAAGTCTGTTAGGTATATATGTTATTGACCTTAAATCGTATTAGAAATGGATGCAGAAAATAAATTGCTATATTTGGCTTCAGATTGGGCTTGTGGCGTGTTTCAAGGGAAAAGATTGATGCTACGCACTTTTTGGCTGGTGAATAGTTCCCGAATTGAGTGCCAAGAAAGAAGTAGGTAAGGCAAGAATGGAAAATACAAAAACATTGCCTCTTACATATCTAGATGTCACGCGATCTTTAGCTTGTCACGAATCTTCTGCCGCAAAAGGAATTTGTCGCTTTTACTAAAGTTTAAAGTCTAATTCAGGTTCCAAGCATCCATGAAAGGGGAAAGGGCATGATATGTATAATATTTTGTTATCATTATTTTTATTATAATTATTATTTTTTATTTTAACAGCTTATTGATATTTTTGTACATCCTCTGTCTTAAGATTCATGTTTCAAATATGATAGGGATATAGGTTTATGTCGTTAACGTTACAGTCAAAATCGTCATTGCAGGTTTGGTTAGGGAAATTGAAATGTCTAAGGAGGGATGCTGGAATATTTTGCCAATGTTTATGACTTCCGTATAAAATCGGTCAAAATAGTTCTGTGTCCTTTTCAGTGCTGAAAAGGAATAAAACGTCCCAAAAATATTGCAACGTTAAGTTACGTTAATTCAGATATCAAGACAATATTGTCTTTACAAAGCATTGTTGAGGACAGGAAGACATGTGCCACACGGCACGAAGAAAGAGAGGAGGAAATAATTAATTGAGGACACTATAATTAACTTACATGCCATAACACACACGCACACTTACTGTTTCTGACGCAGCTCATTCCACAGTCCTCGTCACATAAACATTTCTGGTTCGACTTGCAATCACTGTCAGACGAACAAGATTTGGTGCAGTATCGAAAAGCTTCCTCATTTGTTCTTTGGCAGTCGGGAGAGTCTAGGACAACAAATTTCAACATAAGGATAAATAATTCATTCCCAGAGAGGAAGTAGTGATGTAAAGATAGCGAAATGAATCATAAAATCTCTCACCGCTTTTCTTTCGCTTGCCTCCGATAACTGGAGAAATAAATATGACAATCGGAATTATAAGGTACTTTTTCCACATTTTTGACGTCAACGGTAACAATTTTACGTTTAGAAACTTCTTCGCGAGACAGTATTTCACGAATTGCGATTGCGAAGTGGACAACTGAAACGCCTCACCGCGGGACCCTCCTCAAATTACTGTCATTTCAGATTTTGTCACAGTAAACTGAACAGAGACGTGTTGTTGTCCCAGCTCAACAGGAACATGATATCACATATATGAAATGTATCTGTCTGGAAACTACTGGATGTTTTCCAAAGCGGTGTACGCCTTTTCCTGACAGTTATTTTTATTATCGTAGTAACATACCATCTGCTTCACCAGGAGGTGGGTGACGAAAGAAGAACATCACTTCCTGTAGGGTAGGGTGATGGCAATCGAACCCGACCGGGGATATGAACAGTTTTTAATATCCCATGCCCACCCTATGTGAAATATATTCGTTCTAGTAGCTTCCGGAGTTTTTATCTTCCTGCAATGTAACACACATCAGGTTTTGCAGCCACTTTTAAAAGGATTCCTCAAACTTCGTAAATGCTTCTATGGTTTGATCCTGGTCAAAATCACTGAACTCTTGCCTGCTCTTTATACACACACAAACACTCACACACACACTTCTTCCCAAAGCATTTTTGTCGCCTTTCGCTTGCAGTAGCGTTACCGTTGTCGTCTTTTGCTTGCAGTAGCGTTACCGTTTGGTGTCTAACCCGTAATTCGTAAAGATAAATGTTAACAATCGTTTTGAAACTGTCAAAATCAATAACTATCAATTGATCGATTGGTATTGATGTAAGAAATAGAAAGCATTTTCCGTGTACCTTCTGAGTTATAGAAACGCGATTGTGCGAATGGAAGAAACAAGATCGCGCGATTGGACGTTTGGGAAAATGAACTTCGGTGCAACTTAAAGGAGCTCAGTCACCTTATTTTGAGTTATTTTGGCCACATACAAAATTACCTTTAAATGGTAGGAAACCCGAAAATAACAGTTTAATAAGATAGAAAAACACCAAAGAGATAATGATAAACCATAAAGGAACAAGGATGGCTGCAGATGGAGAAGATTGACACTGATTACAAACGACGAATTTGAAAAAATTGAGGCTAAACTTTTCAATATGCGCAAACCGTGACTGAGCTCCTTTAAAGCACTGCGAGAAAAAGAAAGAAAACTAATTTGCTAAAATTCGCTTATGAAAGTGTAAATTCTCTTTACTCGCGCCATCATTACCTCCTCATGTCGTGCTAGTTCTTTACTGTGTGGTCTTCTGTGTTCCATTGAGATCTACACCCGGTGTTGTAGAAAAGTACGGCTTTTAGAGCTTACATTATTAGACTTCTTATAGGGTGGTTTCTAATACTAGCATATCAATTGTTTTGTCTCGTCTCTTTACAAGTTTAAGACACTGATAAAATTATTTTCACAATTTGTCAATAAGATTTTATTAAGTCATTCCATCTTCTAGGCCTACTCAGACGTCCTTGTGCCGCGTCACGCAATCTAAGCCAAGAGCCGAGCGTAAGAGGCTATCCGTATCCAGCTTCATGCCTTCCGAAGTTTTACATTCACTAAAATAACGGGGAGCAAAAACCACAAACAGCAGGCAAAAAGTGACATTTGCAAGATTACTTCAGCACAGCCTATTTGAAGAAGGTGCCGTTGGAGCCGGGGATGGGGGCTGGGGGGTAGTCCCTTATATGAGCTATATGTGAGGCCCCAAAGGGTACAGGTTTTCAGCCGTTGAGTTATCGATTTTGGCCAGTTTGGTCATAAATAGAGTATGGTTTTCAGTTTGCACTCTACTCTTGAATTAAGTATGTTTTTTCAGAAGAAGCCACTTTTTCATCATTATCGATAATGCCATCAACAAAAGCGCGTCATGAATTATGTTTAGGGCAACTGTGCCAGCCGTATTGAATTTTTGGTCAGGTCATAAGAAGGGTAGGGAAAATCGCAGATTTGGTCATAAACAGGATAAGGGTTTTGGGAGGCGGGCCACACACGTCACCCCCACCCAATTTTTTTGGGAGTAACGTCTGATATAATACATGATTGATATATAAACAATCTGGCCAAGATTTAGGTCTGTGAGGTTTCTCATTCGCGCGTTATTGGAAAAGTGTTTTACCCACATTTATAGAGCTTTGTATGGAGACGCCATGTTGGTGCTCTTCCGAGAGGCACCAACATGGTGGTCGTAAAGTAACGGAAGCATCTGTCGTTGAGTTTTGATTCTGAAATGAAAAATAATTACTCTAGAGTTCCGACACATTGAAAGTAATAATTCTTCTAGTGCAAAAACTGTTCAGTTATCAAAAACTTGAGCGATAACCCCTCTTTTGAACTTTTTATGTCACGCAACGCATAAATTTGGAAATTCAAACGTCTTCCATAACAAAATGAACAACCCTGTCGAGCTTAAACGTTGTAAACGTCAAGTGATTAAAGGGTCTTATATCTGATGAAACTAAAACTTCAGAAGGATTTTTAATTTTTTATTTTGGAAATGATGACGTAAAACCGGCGATTTCCTTAGCCTGTAAACAGGCTTCCGGTGAGCCCGTCTCGCCGCTTCGCTCATTCTTTTGTTTCGCGCTGGCCGATTTTTTTTCCCGTCCTCCCCAGGAGCCTGTTCGCAGGCTATGATTTCTCTGCTTCACGCGTCATGCAAATCAAAGCGGTTTTGCATGGCGCATACACGGCTTTAAAGGTGAAGCAAGTCAATGTTTTGCGATTTCAATAAGGCACATTCAATAGGTCGGACGCATTGTGGACTGAAGAGAAAGAGAGTAAAACAATAAATCATTTTGATGCCGTAAATATTGACCGGGAACAACACATGCAGAGAAAGCCCGAGAACACGTACTCTGGAAGACGATAAGATGATCTTCATTGCAGAAAAATTTGCACCGGTGAACGCCGGTCTTTATAATGTAATTATTATCAACGCCGTCTACCTTTCAGAGAAAAAGGGGGAAAATGGTTCCTATGCTTGAAAAGGAACAATAAGAGTTCTTCGGGTGGAGACGGCAAGCTATCAAAACTCAAGCACGTCCGCCTTTAGATTTAAACAAGAAAGATGGATGCCTGATTAATTTTCCCAAATTTTCCCAGGGCGGACCCCCATATGAAAAGGACGGGGGTGCTCGTCGTATATTTTAGGGGTTCAAAAAGCTGTTCTGGTACCTCTTATCCTCCGAAGGTCCACAGCTGCAGCGGGCAGAGGTGTGGCAGCTCTCGTAAGCTTGTAATTCTTTTCATTGTTAGCAGCTGTTATTGTTTTAGGGCTAGGGGCATTGTTTGTGTTGTTTGTTCTATTGTTCTCTCAAAGGGTAGCAAGCCATTCATGTGAGACCTTACGAGAGCTGCTTCCGTCACCCACTGCGGGAGCTTTCGCGATACCTTTTAGGGTACTGAGCCGAAAAAAAAATGTCATGAAATATTTGACAATCAACCAATTTGTAATTTTGTCTAACTTACAATCGTCTTTATCGCCATTTAAATTATGTAAGCGTTAGTTAATGTGTTGTATTAGAATGGTGCCTCTTAGGGGTCAAAAAAATTTCAAGTCACGCCCACAAAACAGGATCTTGGTACCTCATATAGGATCCGAACAGCACCACATCCTTTTTATATGGGAGGTTCCCGGGGATTAAATTTTCGTTATTTGGAAAACTCACAAACGACGGAAAATGTCAATGAAATGACTTATCTTGTTTGGTTTGTTCCGGGAATTGATTGCCCTTCATCGGGTTTTAGTGCAACGTACTATTGAGGTTAGAATATTGGAAAAGACACTTCAAGTAAGCGAAATGCTAGTTCCTGATCGAAAACGTAGCCCTCAATATGTCAATATTTTCGTCAGCTGGGCACAATATGACGACATACTAAAAGCCCGTAACGGAATCTGTTAAACTTTTCATTGTTAACTCTGTTAACCTCGTGTAGTGGTAGCTGGGACCGCATATGAACTCCTTTGCAGGGTAGGCGAGGCAAGTGGCCCTTTGAAAATACTAAGAAATGACCTCTTTCCCACTCCCCAGAGATTTCTTTGGTACCTATCATGTTTTGGCCCTTTGCATATTCTAGGGGATAGGGGATAGTTTTGTTTTTGATCGCAACATCGAAATATAGATGGCGTCGTGTGACGTGGTTTTCTTGTAGGCGGCAAAATTCTGTACTTAGAACCAAAACGCGCCTTTAAAGAGATCAAAATGGTAAGGAATAAGCACCAAAGAAGACTCGACCGGTAGTTAAGAGGATGATAATGACTTAGTAGCAATGATATCGGCCTTCGGGTCGCATGAAGGTCTGAATCAAAGTTCTTCCTGAATACATAAATATAAACCAAAACCGCCCTACGGAACACTGTGGACAGGTTTGAAATGGACTTTTTTCTCCTTTCTCCTCCTTTCTCCTCTACGATATGGAAATATTGCTAGTTCAACCAAATATATCGCTAATTAGATTTAGCATTCTCTTCTAGAGGAATTGTTTTGGTGTTGTTTATATAAACGTTTCAGCTGACTTTTGCGTTCCCAAGAGATTGACAAGAAAAAAAATATTAATCCGGATAGCACAAATATACTTTTTGAGAACGGTTATAACCAAGGCATGATCACTATTTTTCATGAACACGATATTTATGTCGTTCACCTATTTGTTATTATGCAGCATTATAGATATTAGCCTTATTGCTGCCATTAATGAAGTGAAGTTTGCTGACTTCGCTCTTTCCGTTCGGAACTCTGGTTGCAATCGCGCAAGTCTCAATTCGATTTTTTTTTTCTTCGGCAATAATTTCCACTATAGCACTAGCCCGATTTCGTAACTTTAACGAACGTGAATCTATGGAATTACTGGAGCGCTTATTTATTACAAATAACAGCAACTTATCTAAAAAAGCTTTCATAGAAAGCTCGCCAATCTTTATTGTATTTCACCATGTCGAGTCTAGTGCAGTTTCTTCTCACAAACTGAGCTAATCTGGAAATTCACCAAACTTCCTTGTCCTTCTTCGTCGCAGCATGAGTAAATGAAGATAAAACTCTCCACCCACAAAAAACCCGAAAAAACCCAATGTTTAAACAATTGTTCGTGCTCTCGACTAAGATAATTTAAAACAATTATCTTTTATGCAAACAAAAAACTCGATTTGTAGTTCAACCGTGTCGCTCCCTCTGGACGAAACTAACAACAAAAAAACTTATCAATTAGATATGTGTAACAAAACGTATTGAAATAAGCAAATGAAAAAGGTTGACAGAGAACGATATCCAAACCGTTTTCCAAATATGGCGAATGGTCAGATCGAGTTGTCTGTTATTCTTTTCATTCACAACAAGAGCAATTTTGGGTAGCCCATAATAAATGTTCACTTGAGTCCAGTTGTCCAGCTGAACAATTCTACTCGAGGTTATTGTCATTTTTCAAAACTAAGGGTAAAACGATAAACACTACACTTTGCTACGAAGTTAGAAAACGTGAATGAAAAATTCACACTAATCCTCAATAGCGCTCTAAACAATCAAGCTTTGGTGTCCCTTGATACGGAAATATTACTTTGAAAGTAGTGTCACAAGCTGGGTATAGCAACATAAATACTGTATTGGCTGTTACTAGTTTCATGACACTAGAAAATTGAGTCTTCTATAAGTGAATAAAGATGGAGAATTTTAAGCTCGGTAATGAAATGTGAAAGGTGAATTGATAAACATGACAATTCGTCCCACGGTCGTGTTATGTTGATGAATTCACCTTTCACATTTCATAAGTCTTCTATTCTCTGCACTATAACACTGAAAGTTAAGCCTAGTTCAGCTAGAGACATAACGACATAGAAAGGACGTTATCAAGTTATTTTTGCAGTGTGAACATAACGACATAATAACAACATAACATGAACTCATAACGAGTTAAGGAAAAAAAAACTGATCTTTTCTTGATTTCTTTATGCCGATCATAAGCGATTGAGTGGTTATATCATGATGTCGTTATGCCGCTACTTTACTGATTAGGAGGGTGCAAGAACTAATCACCAAGGCAAAAACATAGTAGTATGACAAGGAAGGTATGATGCTTGACGACTGTGACTTGATAAAGCGTAACAGCTAGCGCTATGAAAATTGAACAATATGAAGTTGATTTTGTCTACCCCCGAGTTTGTTTCTTTGGAGGCTTGTCCACCGTTTTTTTTAAAGAATGACATTGAAAAAAACGTTATAAAATATAAATAAAAGATTCCAATTCAAATGCAAACGTAGCAATGCTATGAATAATCAATGCAAAAATTCTCGTATATGCTAATTGGTATTCAAAAGTAGCGGTACTCGTATATTAACAAGGCTTCTCGGAGAGTGTATTGACCGAGTGAATTTAAGCTCCATGGCTTCGTACAGTAACATTCTCTTGAAATATACCTTAATTAGGGGGCCTACTGCATTTTTGAAACGTCAATCGTCTGACTTCCTCTCTCTGGTTAGGTTGATGTTGTAAAAGTTGGGTCTTTGCGTATTTCCAAAGATCAATGTGCCGACAAGTTTAAACCGATCGTTTTAAACAAGACGAGAAATGCAACCCAACTTCGTTATCACGTCTGTATAATTATATGCACACGTGTAGCTACTTGGAGCCTATACAAAAATCTCCATGTCGTGTACGATGTCCCGACATTTCACTGAATAAAGGATGGAAACAAGGGGTGCGTCGATTCCTCAAAAATGCAGTAAGCAACTAAACCTAAAGGCTTATAATGCTATCATCATTTTCTTTAAAGGGAACCAGTAAGTCAAAATATCAGATTTACACTCTGACGATCTCTGAACAGGGTACAAAACTGACGCGCAAATATTTGAATGTTGAGACTCCCTCCAATTACTGGCGGCTTCTGACAATGAAATTTATCCACTTCCTATACTTTGACACCCTCGTGTAATACGCATACTTTCTTGGTCTTCCACAACCTTCGCTCCAACCAAACAGTCCAATTACAATCCAGCGGCCAGAGCGTGGCTGCTGCATGACGAGGGGGCTCCCCACGTCTCCAAAGCAGGGATCTTTTGGCTTCTTTTTGAAGCCCGCACACAACGTGGTTTCTTTGTCAAACGAATAAATTGAAGCTTCCTTGCATTCTTTATCCGGGACAATCGGGACTGTAACCTGTCTTAGTTCGGCAGACAAAGGTCCAGTAGGTTCACCGAGCCTGATTGCTTTAGTTGAACCCCATCCTGCCACTGTACCAAACTGAAGTGGCTTTTCTAAAATCTTGTCTCGTTTCCGTTTTGGGACGCATACCTTCAATAAATTATCAGCAAAACTACTCATTTGGACTCAAGATTAATACGCTAATCTCTACAAAATAGTTAGTCTACAGTCGCATTCGGGCAAAGTTTGCTATAAATCTTCTTCAACGTTTCGAGTCCAGCGTTGGTACGACACAGTAACCTTCATGATCAACAAGGCGTTCGGGCTGCAAGTTGAGGGAGGTTTGTATCCTGATTTTAAAGGGTCCTAGTCAGCCACACCTTCGTTTTTATTTACATGCGAGAGTTTGGCTATTACATTTTATTCGGGGCATGTCGAAACGAAGGAAATCACTATGAAACTACTAGAGATAGTTAAACATACTTTCAGGAACACAACTTTTTACAGTAAAGCTATAAGGGTTCTCTGAACCATGCAATATCAATGATTTCGATGGGATCGGAAATGGCGGAGTTTGACTAGGGTCCTTAACACTCACCCATTTGGGCATTACACGATGCCCTGAAGTTTTTAATAAGTTTGAAGGTGCCCGTAACTATATATTCGTTTTTACTGTTTGATTTGTCATTAACTGATAATGTTATCCTACCTCCAGAAATGTAGTGTTTTGATATGGATAGCGTGACTTTCCCCTTTAACTGAGCAGCAAGTACGCACACCCATGAGACACTGATCAATGCGCCTGGCAGTTAGAAGTGCTTAATCTCGTGCTTTTACATAATAACAAAGAAAGAAAGCCAAGCAACAACAATAACAACGAGCTCACTTACCATCCTAATATGGTCATTAAGCCTAACGGGCTTCTCCAACTCTAACAGAGCGATATTATGGGCCATAGTAGTTCGGTCGTATCCCGGATGCAAAACGATCCTTTTCACGGTGACTGGCGTTTCAGTACCGTCCAGTTTGTTACGGTTGAATTCACCTAATGATTCATAGAATAATTACAGGCTGTTGAACATCTTAACTATTAAAGGGCCAACGAGAGAAAAAAAAAATAGCGAATCAGCATGCATTTCTTGAGGAACAAGACGTATATAATACGGTAAGGGTTTTGGTTACGGTTACATGTACAATATGGTTGGGGCCAATTCCTACATTGTGATGATCGTCGCTTGATGAACGATTTAAAATTCACGGCGGAGTCTGGTTGATGCTGTCTGGAAAAATGCCTTGAATTAATATTATCAATTTATTGAGCAAACATGATTTACGTACCTAATATCACTTGAAGTCTGTTGGGTTTTATGGGCGTTACGCCCTTTTTGACTTGAAGAACGTTTGCTACTGTAAGAACCCACCCTGGTTTAATGAGCGCTCCGTTGAAGAGATAGCTTTTTCTTCCTAAAAGGTGAAAAAAATATATATAAATCTTTCATATTCAAGGAGCTTGTCTTACTGACCATGAACGGGTCTGAATGATTTTCATTAAGACGGTATAAAAAGACTGCTCACAAACGTTATGTCAAGAGATGACTAGAACTGATCTCCGCCCCGTATTCCCAGCACTTGCCCTCATTTAGATATAATTTTGCCAAAAAAAGTCATTTTACCTTGTAGGAACACTGCACTGTTTTTCATGCCGTTTGATTTAAGCTAAAATTTAAGTTGCACGAATCAGCCGCTACGTGTGTCAGTTCGAGATATTTTGAAAGCAAATTTTTAAAATACCGCTAAAGAGCAGTTTTTGTCAACATTTTCTATACTTAAACCCGTTCGTTCCCCTTTTCATAAACCTTCAGCCTTGAAAAAAGATGCTCCTTTAATTAGGACAGAACATCTCCATAAAGTCTGAAATAAAGAATGACTCCGGCTGGAGACGATGCATGAAAACAAGATCTAGAGGCAGCGTTGTTAACACAACTAGTATATTTTGTTACGGTATTGTTTTCTTAGATGCGGTTGTAAGCATCAGGAATTACAATATATCTGTAATTTTATTTAAGCCGGCTTTAACGTCATGTATCCCCACGTCTGAAGCAAACGTCAAAAAACCACAACGGGACCGCACAAGTCGAAGTCCATGACCTAGCTAACATTGTTGCGTGAAAGTGTCTTATAGAAACAATAAATGAACATTTGTATCATTTCATTTGTGATTAAGAGATACCGCAGTCGAAATCCGGCAAAGATGATAAATGACATAAGTAGTAATACGCGTTTTTAATCTCAAATACGAGATTAACAAAAACATACCCCAAACAAAGGTATTAAGCCTCGTAACAGCTTACTGCCCGCAGTCTTTTGCCACACACATCTAAGCTACCGTAAAAATTCACCTTCATGATGATCTCAGTTTATACGCCTAGTAA
>Ga0126338_10003337_pt1 | contig 11230 bp, 3 predicted proteins | sample OrbCmetagenome_2_FD_92529 | JGI IMG/M metagenome (GOLD analysis project Ga0126338, IMG submission 92529) | Coral microbial communities from Petempiche,Puerto Morelos, Mexico - Orbicella C C metagenome | ecosystem: Host-associated > Invertebrates > Cnidaria > Coral | place: Petempiche,Puerto...
AGTATAAATTCTGAATTAAGTGCGACACAAGTGCGACGTATGAATCCACAGTCGCATTTCTGCCGCACTTAATTGAATTGAATTCGACACGGCAGAAATGCGACGTATGAACTGGGCCTAAGATTTTGTTTGTTATGCAGCGCTGGCCAAAATAGGCTGTTTGTCCATCGGACAGATTAATAATGACATTGAAGCTCAAACTTTTGGCCGTTTTTATATTAGAGGACGCATTAGGGATTTTTAGAAAACCACGACGGCAACGGCAACGGGAACGTCGCTAATAAACAAAAGTTTAATTAGGAGAACAATGGCTGTGCACGAGCGTTATAGTTCTTGGTACATTTCTTTACCGTCCTCGGCAAAACAACAACGTGAAATGACCAAATTCTGCGTTGTCTGGAGAACGTGAACCACGAAGGCTAATTTTTTAAAATGTTATTTCAAGTTTATCGCTGTGTCCCAGATTCAGTTTTGTGAAAGTTTTGTCAGTGATAAACAAAGTAAATGACTTAAGAGTATCACGAGATTCGTTGGTAAAATAGAAAGTCTTTTTTTAATCAACATTGTTCTTGGTGTCACCATCGTGGTCACTTAAACTCCCTATTATCTGTCCAGAAGGATAATGCGTCCTCCCTGCTTTTATTCTAAAGATGCATTATCCGTCTGGACGAACTTGGGCAAACATTTGTAGTTGGTCTAGTTATTCATCTCTAGTATAAAGACGGGCACAAGACGTATTATGCGTCTAGACGAACTATACTTTGGAATTTGTCTTGAACAACGCACTAGGAGATAGTTTGTCTAGACACATTTAATACGTCTTGTGCCCGTCTTCATTCTTGAGATGCATAACCAGATGAACTACAAATGTTTGCCCAAGTTTGTCCAGATGGATAATGTGTCTTTAGCATAAAAACGGCCAATGTTTTGCTAGAATGGGTCTTTTTCGGACAGGGGGGTTGGGGGGAGGGGGGAACTTGCAGAAAATTTGGGTGGGGTGTGTGGCAAATTTTCTTGAAGTCCTTATCCTATTTCAGACCAAAGTTGGCCATCCCTCATGATATTCCAGGTGTAGTCAATCAATAAACTGATAATCGATGTTGATCAATAATAAACATTTATTGAATGAGGTTATTGTGTTATCCAGAATAATCAAGGTTGAGGTAGGGGTTATCAGCCTCAGCCTTTGATATTTTATTTTACTATACATTAAATGAAAAAAATGGAAGTCATGCTTTTGCTTCTTCACTGACGGCAAGCAACACAAAGCATGCAAACTTGACATGATTACCCTTAGAAGTCATGCACCGTGGTCATACATGACATGACTACCCATGACCGTGAGTGTCCTTGACATGATTATTGTATAATCTGCAGCTAAATGATGTCACAGGCACTTATTTCGAAAATTCACTGGATGCTTTCGGTCAATCAGAAAAGAGATAGTGAGTTCAATGTATAATAACAATATAATCAATATCAAGAATGATATTGATTGCCAATAGCAATGGATTGGCGATAGTAATTGGCATGAATTGGTATCGATTATTATCGATTTTTAGAGGAAATTATTTTTGTCCATTTTCAAGTTACACTGATAAAGTGTTTCATCTACATCTACACTTAGGTCCTCTTTACATGAGCCCGGTAACCGGGCTGGCTAGGTTACCGGGACAAATTGTGTCATCTGTTCATATGGGAAATTTCAGCCTGGTCAACCAGGATGAAATCCAAGAAACACAACCAAATGGTGGAACATAAACTTGTATCGTTCACGGCTGTCGTAGCTTTGTGGACTCTTGTAATTTTACTAATAAAGCTAATTCGCATACTCCTAAAGAGGAAATACATACAAGACAAAAATTATGCCATTTTGGCCACTATGTTGCGAAAGTGAAGCAATTTTGTCTAAAAAGTTCTGTCCTGGTTACCTAGGCTGGAGTGTTCATATGGGAAAATTTTCATCCTGGTCACTGAGATCTCGGTCGCAAAAAATGAGATCTCAGTAACCGGGCCAGCCTGGCTTCTCATATGAACACATCAAAATTTTACAAAGGAAAGAGTGGTGAGGTGAGATTACAGAAACCAAGCCAGTTTGGTTGACCGAGCTCATATGAAGAGGCCCTTAGTTAAGTCGGTAAAAATTGTGAGATATCACACCAACTATAAAACTTTCGATAAAAATAACACAAAGGGATCTCAAAAAATAAAAAATAAAAAAAGAAGATAAATAAAACCAATGCAATGGAATATTAATAACTATTAACTAACTTTGATTTAAAACTATCTACGGACTTTGAATTCACAATATCCTCAGGAAGAGTGTTCTATTCATTAATTGTATGTGGGAGGAAAGAAAACTTAAAAATACCTTTCTTTCATTTGAAAAATCTGTTTATAATGGTTTTACTGAGTCAATTTATCATAGCCTGTGAAAAATCATTGACAAAATAACAACTTACAGGTGCAACTTAACATCTTTAGACTTTGCTAGTTTACAACACTGGAAGAAGCTCAGTCCAGAGTTAAGCAGCATAAAACCCTCCAGTCTCATTATATAGCATTGGCATTAAGATGAAGCACAATAAACAACAGTCAGTGTTCTACTGATTTCAATTATTTGCTTTATGAAAAAAACATAGGAATTAATAGTCATCTCCAAGTAGGCCAAAAGGAAAATATAATCTAGTAGCATCATCTGAAGATGAACATCTCATGTCATTCCAGGTATTATTATATACAATAACAAAGCCATCTTTGAATAGTTCGGGTGGTTATTGTCAATTTTTTTTTTTCTATCGATATATAACAGTTGATATTCCTGAAGACAGGAATTACATGTATTTATTGTTATCAATTTTGCCAATCAATGGCAATTGATAAAAATTTTTTCTGTGAGTTTAATTGCTATTGATTGCTGATATCAACCAAGAGCAATTGGCGATTGACATCAATTGATTATTTATCAATTGAATTAATTGATTTGTGATGTCGATTTTTATTTATTGACTACACCTGGCATACTCTCCATGTTTAAGATCTCAATTAATATATAGATTTATCCAAGCCTTAAAGCAGAGCTACTGGGCTGGGTTGTTCAAAACCCCAAATTAAGTTAACCTAGGATAAGCGAGAAATTTGACTTGAGTTTTGTAACTTTGTGGTGAGGTTTTCTGTATATTGTTTGGCCTTCTGTTTTGGGTGATGTAGCAGCTCTTGTAAGGTCTCACATGAATGACTTGATACCCTTTGAGAGAAGAATAGAACAATTTAACAACAGAAACAATGCCCCTAGCCCTAAAACAATAACAGCTACTAACAATGAAGAGAATTTCAAGCTTACGAGAGCTGCTACACTTCTGTCTGTTTTGAGTTTGAATAATCTCAAAATACCCCCCCCCCCCCAAAAAAAAAAGCAGTGGAAAACATTTTTTGTATAGTTTGATTAACCTTTAATCCTGGGTTAGCATTAACTGGCTTCCAAACAACCTGGGGCCTGTTTACAACAAGTTAACCTGACATCAACCCTTGATCCAATCGAAAACCAGAACTTGTTTAGTGATCAACTTCAAAAAAAAAAACATGTGACCTTGATGAGCTCTTAACTTAGGCCCATGATATGGTCACATGATACTCGTCAGCTGATACCTTGTTTTGACAGGTGTCAATTGACAATAATGTGGATGTCCAATATCAAAGATGTACATGCACTGTAAATCAAAGCTGCATATCTTGGTCATCTTGTTAGCTGGAGTTTGGCCACCATGTTGCAAGATGTAGTTGTGCTTGGGAGCCCACGAGCAATACCGCTAGCTATTTTTACCATGAGAAAAGCAATTCACGGGTTTGATGTGAGTATGGGGCTCTGCTTGGCAGCCGTTTGGGCTGCCAGAGCTTCACTATAATGATAAAGAAGTTACTGTATGTAGCTTTTTCTAAAACTGTTAATGCAAGACCAAGATGATGCAGAACTGTTCCTCTCTGGCTCAGGACATACCTATATAGATTGTGAAATGTAAGGGAGTACCCCCTACCCCATTTTTACATAGGCTTAATTTCAGACACTTTGCTTAAGGTGAATCTTATTGAATTTGGGGGTGGGGTGGCGGGGGGTCTCCAAACGATATGGATTTTTAGCCGTTTTGGCCTGAAATAGGGTATGGTTTTTGCACTCCTGTCTTGAACTAGGACGTTTTTTTTAGAATAACCTACATGTACTACTTTCGTTTTATTGGTAAGACCTTTAACAAAAGCCCTTCACATTATGCTTTTGACATCAGTCTGAACGAGGAAAATAATTATAGGGCAGGTGTGAAACAGCTAGGTATTAATTTAAGGGTCTGGTCATAAATTGGGTAGGGAAAATTGCAGATTTCGGTCTTTAATAGGGTATTAAGTGTTTTGGGAAGTGGGCTGCACACCCCCACTCAATTTTTATGGGACTTACCTCCTCGGGAATGGACCTTAATAAATGACCCATTAGCTACATGTAGTGTATTTAACCTGCTTAGTGGTAAAGATGTGGACAGTTTAGTGATACAACTTCATCCTAGTCCACTTCAATAAGTCTTTAATGTCCACCAAATTGAACTCAGGCTTATGCCACATCCAATTTTGGCACTTCTTGATATTTTCTTCATCCAATTATTTCCAAATTGAACATCATATTAATAGTCCTCTTGTAAATTGAATAAATTAATGGTGATGTTATTTCATGACGAATACCATGTGATCTGCTGTATTCAACATGGAAACCTTAAATTTAATTTAATTGTAGGAAAAGTAGGAAAGGTAAGATAAATTAAGGCTCTAGATGTTTGCCTTTAATTACTGTGTGTGTGACAGCCAATCATAGAGCTATGAATATCTATTGTTGCAGTTTTGCATGTTAATAATTGAAATTTTGCAGTTGTAAATATTGAAATGATTTAAGATCAAATGATAAATTTTTGCAGTACTTAATAGCTTGTGGGAAATACACTGTCTTGTTAAATTTTGAGCTGAGCTGTACCTTCATTTAGGGATATTTTCCTTCATTTTCAGGCTAAGCATATTACTTTTTGTTTACTTTACAGTGACTGAACACAGTTTTCCAACTTTGGAGTTAAAATTATTTTGTTTTCCCATTTAATTTTTGCAGCTAATAAGAAGCAAGCTGATACATATAGGTATGAATATATATATATATATATATATATGTGTGTAATTTACATGCTAGCTAGTACATCCTTACCTAATCACCAAGGATTACCCAACTACATGTGAGTTACTAATAAAAACCAATGGTTTAGGGAGTGCAGGCACCATATTCATTTTGATGGAAGGAGTTCCTCAATTAATTTATGTTGTGTGTGCAACTGAAAAATGAAGAATGTCAAAATTGCACACTGAATCGGGGTTAGCCTTTGATCCTTGCACACGTATGTTAAATGTAGCATCATTAGTGTTAAAACTTGCCCAAGAAACTGGCTTTCAAACATTGATTAGAACCAAAACAACAAAATCAACTAGAAATGCATACATTTGCAAAAGGCCTTGAGCAGTAATTTGCTGTTCAGAGGAAAAATATGAATACTCAGAGTTGTTTCAGTGTTTAAATCTATCATGATTACTCTATTTTACTGGGCCAGGTTTTTTCGAAAGGCAGTTAAAACTAGTAACCCAAGATTAAAAGTTAACCAAAGTTTTAATTTTTCTTGTATATAACTTTTTTTCACTGCTTACATGTATTTTTTGAGTATAGTTTGAGATTATTCAAATTCATAACTGAAGGACAGACGGCATTTACAGAAAACCTCACTGAAGAGTTCCAAAACTGAAATAAACATTCTCACCAATTCTGGGTTAGTTTAATCGGGCTTTGAACAACCCAGCTCTGAATGGTGTTTTGTCAGCCTGTGAGGTTATGAATTTTTCCTATCTGGCAATAGCCCAGCTCTGATACAGATCATATGCACTGTGGTCATTTGGAGTACTGTAAGTCAATTCATGCATTCCTCCCCCAAAATATTTCATGACGGCTACGAAGAACTTGTGTGTAGCAGGGTAGTCTGGCAATTTATTAAGAATTGACAATTAAACCTCCAGTTTGTAAACAAATGCTGCACAAAGCCCCTGAATAGTAATAAAATAGAAGATTATTATTATGCAGAGAGGCAGTGTGTGGAAACTGAAACAGCAAAACTGGCTTCACAAGTTTAACATCCCTAATTTTCAATCATGTTGTATTGGATTCTGTGACTCTCAGGCTGTTAGACCATACATAATTTGGGCCACTCCAGGATATATCCATACTACTCCAGGAAGTAAGCCACTACAAGTTCTCAGCTAAAAATGGAAGGGAGTAGGGTTTAAACTGCCAAAGTTTTTAAAGGAATGTAGATCAATGAATTCAGTGATTGTCAGCTAGGCTATATGACTATACATAATTTGGAACATTCCAGAAGATATCCATACTACCCCAGAAAAAATTGGGGGAGGGGGAAGGGTTTCTAATGCCAAAGTTTTTAAAAGGAAAGTAGATCAACCCACTCTCCCATCCCCCACAAAATACCCATACCTACTTGGAATAATATACACTCCAAACTAGCCAATTGAATTTCCATGGCTTTGCATCATAAGACCTTAACGTAACTGTGCTTTCCGCAGGTGCTAAATGTAGGTTGTTTAATAAATTGTGAGGTTCGATTAGGTTATGACCACACATAATTTGGACCATTCCAGGAGAAACAATTAAAACAAGCCACTACATTTTTTCATGGAAATAGGGGGAGGAGGGGGTGGGATGGGGGAGTGTTTCCCATGCAAAAGGTTTCAGAGGAAAGTACGAAATTAAAAGGGGGTTAATCCAACCCCTCCCCCCCACCAAATAAATTAAATTAAAAAATATGAAAAAAAAAGTAACAAAAACTGAAGAAATAACCAAACAAAAACAGTCTTTGGAATTGGAGGGGGAATTGATTATTTGTCATGCAATAACTAATTTTGTACTCCAAAATGTCTAACTGAATTTCCAAGGCTATCCATAATGAGAACAAAACATAACATTTAATTGAATCAAAGTGAATAATTTGCTCTTTCATGTGGTAATTAAATTGGCTGCTTAACCCACAGCTAATGTAATAAACCTCCATTTAGAGTCCATTTACCTGCAGTACCTGCGGTAAAGGGTTTTCATTTCTGCTTGTTCAACAAAATCATACCTTTGTCTCGATGCATGTTTTACGAACAATATATGATAAATTGAAGATTCAGAAAATGAATGATTTGCTTGTGGCATTTAATATATACCATCGCCAGCTTTAAGCTTTGAATTGGAAAAGTTCCCGTTGTCGTGGTTATTGCTTATTCGTTGCTTTACAGAATCTTATTGGTTTCTGACTCTACTTTTAAAGCGAAGTAACATTATATACACCCAGTTATATATCTTTTAGGATGCCGGAATTGTTAAGTCATATTCTTAAAGATAATTCAACAACAAGTGGTCAAAACAGCGATGAGCATGTGACACATGTATTATATATGTATTGTATTATTGAAGTTCATGAATTAATAGTTATTTGTTATCCTTTCTCGAGTCAGTTTACGGCCAAACGGTCAGGAAAATGAGCGTACTTATGTTGATCTTTGTAACATTTATTTTTGTGAGTCTTCAATGTTGAGTCAGCATCAATTATGAGCTGAGTAAGCACATTTGTAAAATAATGCCGCACGATAACGGATTCTCTCGTAGTATTTTATAGTCCTAATTCAATTTAAGCGACATACAGTGTATTCAGCCATTTACGTTCCATTGAGAGTATTCAGAAGATAAAGTTACAATTAAGTAAGTTCCAGCTACTGTACAATAACCAAGGACTACGTTCATGTGTCGATTTACGATAAATAAACGAAGACAAAGCTTAACACAAGACTTGAGAACATACCTTGATTATGGAGTATCATGAGCAGAGAAATCATGAGAGTCGACAGGAAATATTTAACTGATCTAAACATACTGAATTCCTCTGACAACATTCAGCACGACCAGCGACCGCAAAGAAAAATTTTTTATTATCATGAATTGCAGTTTATAAACAGCGCGCTTGGTTGCACTTGACCCGTGACGTCAAGAGTCACGCAAGTTAATTTAGCGAAGGGCTGAAATGAACGTCATTGTTCCCCCTCGAGTTTTGTGTTTACTTTATTGATTTTTTTTTCTTTCATACAAATCAAACATCATTGAGAAAATTTATCTCAATACCGTCCGAAGTGAGTTGCAAACACGGGAATGGGGAGGGGGGGGGGGTTGCTCTCTATAACGGCTCCGCCCGGAAGGGGTACCTTTTGCAGGCTTCAGTGTGTAAAGGGGTAGAGATTTCACAAGTTGAGGTATAAGAAAGGGTACGGAAATCTGTCAGTTAGTTTTTTTAAAGGGCATTTAATTAAAATGTTTTGAGCAGACGCACCTTACTACGATTATCAGTTGCGTAAGGCACGGCGAAAGTTTGATCACCAGCTATCTTGCCCGCTCGGGACTACCCGAATTGAAATTGAAAATTGTGGTGCTGGTGGCGGTGGTGGAGTTTAAACAATAGAAATCTGAGCATTTGTAAGCCTCTTCAAACGCGGAACGCTTGACTTTATACTCACTTTACATTTAGCTGCCAAGGAGGTGACATGAGTTGGTCCTGTCCCTGTTGTGAAAAATATTTTAGCAGAAAAGACAGTATAAAAAGACATATCAATAATAGGCAAAGTAATCCCGGTCACCTCACTCCATTTAATGCGATGCCCTTTTCCACTGAGAAGTGGCAGCGGTTTCAGTTTGAACATCCGTTCACTTGCATGGTGGCCGGAATGACTGGATCAGGGAAGACGGTCTGGGTCCAATCGCTGTTAACACAGGCTTACAGAATGATTAATCTTCCTCCCGGAATAATAGTGTGATGTTACTCACGGTGGCAGCCCGTCTATATGGAAATGCTAGTCACCATACCAAACATAGAATTTGTCAAGGGAATCCCAACGGCTTAAGAACAAGATGCTTATTTTAGTGTTAACAAACGGAATTTAATCGTCTTTGACGATCAGATGATCGATGCCGGCAAAGATCAGAGAATCGTCAACTTGTTTGCAAGAGGATCCCACTATCGCGTCGCAACCTGATCATGAGTGTCATTTACATCGCGCAGAACTTATTCCATCAGGGAAAAGGCAGTCCCAGCATTAGTTTAAACAGCCACTACTTGACAATCCCGGTCACAAGCTGCAAGTTTTGACCCTAGCCAAACAAATGTATCCCGAGCGTAACAATTTCTTCCTAAAACAATGTGAGGAAGCTGTAAGAAGGCCCTATGGTTATCTTCTGATCGATTTGAAAACTACCACTCAAGATAATAAACGTGCTCCCCAGAGAAGAACGATTTTATCAAGTAGGGATGGAAGAAAATATCCCTCAGGAGTTACTGAGATATCTGAAACAGCAAAATCTTTCGACAGACCCCGGCACTTCTTCCAGCCATGCAGCGGTTACAAAGCGGAATAGATGGCACTCTCTCTCGCAGTGGCCTCGGAGAAGACGAGAAAGCTAAACAGTTTCTTCAGTTGCAAAACAGTTACCTGACTTTCAAACAACAATTGAATACATACATACCACCTTCAGCTAGATATAGCATGAAGAGATGAACGCCAGTCAACCGGGAATTAATTTGCCAACAAGTATAGGAAATTCTACAACGGTAAACAGCGCTCTCTACTCCCCTAAACCCCTTCAACTTGGCAGCAATTTTAAATCAAGAGGCCATCTCACAAGGACCTAAGCCAGTAGCTCCAACACCATTAAATCCTGCCATACTGACCCCTCCTCCCATAGTAAAAACACCGCCACCAATGCCTTCAACGCCAAAGAGAAAAAGGAAGCGGATTCATTTTGTAAATTACTTAGACGATGATGAATCGACTCAGAAACGGCGATCTCGGCGCCTTAAAAGTCAAAGCTATCCTTACAAATACGCGAAACAGGAAGAAGAAAGTTAAGAATAAATAAAAACTTGACGGCTTATATTTTCCGAGTGAAGATAAAGACTGAATTTATTTGTCATATTTAAATAAAGTTGTTTGAAAGTTCAATGGTGCGTGGGTCTCCTTTTGTTTTAGCACGATTGCGAATTTTTTCGTATTTCATTAAGCATGATAACACGCAACTTTTGGCAAAGTTTAAAAAAATTCTGTACATAGCGTTCAGAGCCACCTTGCCTCTAAAGCTGTAATTAAGGGTGTTTGTAGCAGGTCATGCTGTTACTATGGTAACCTATTGTGGCACGAAAATGGTAACAACGTGTTCATCAGTGATTGGGCAGTTTTTTGATACCATGATTGTAGCATCAAGTGATAAAGAGTGGTAATAATGACCTATCAAAATCTAACTGCTGGACACTGCTTTGAGCCACCTTAAAGGGTGAAGGGGAAGGCGACTACGTATGTGTGTCTTGACATGAATTATATGCCCATTTTTTAAAAAAGTTTTAAAAATGTCTCATCCGGGGATGGGAGGGGGACTCTCATATCTAAATGACAGGGGTGCTCTTGGGAAATTTTCAAAAGACCCTAAGAGTTAGGCTTCATTTCCAGAGCCGGACTCCCAAAGCGGCTGGAGCCTACGTAAAAGGTACCTTACAAAAAAGACCGACGTCCAATATTCTCCCAGTACGGTCCCGAGCAAGCTTGTTCAAAAGAGATTTACTACGCGACCGAAAATTTTTAGCGAATGCTACGACTGGAAATTAAAAACATTGCAATCTTCAAGCGCGCAATTCTGACTGGGAGCCGACCATACGTATTTATTTTTTCCTCCAGCTTAACAGCGGTCTGGAATCCTAAATCCTTCAATCTGATTGGCTAATCACGCGCGCTCCAGCGGTCCGGATTTTACCATCCGGACCCCGAGTACGGACCGCTCTCAAATTTCCAACTTTGGCAACTTTTCAAGCTTTTTATTACACCAAAAAACAACACAGAGTCAAACAATTATGAAAACAGTATCCCCTGGCCTTGGGTGGTACTCAACTCCTCGGATCGACACAGATTTTCCCAATAGACTCCCAATACGGACCGACCAAGGCCGGTAAATAGCATATATTCATATACTCACGCCGCTCTCATTAAAAAAAAAAAAAAAAAAAGGAAAAAAGGGAGGGAAAAAAAGAAGGGGAATCTTTCAAGGAAAAACAAGTATTTTAGGAAAGGGAAG
>Ga0126338_10003338_pt1 | contig 11230 bp, 11 predicted proteins | sample OrbCmetagenome_2_FD_92529 | JGI IMG/M metagenome (GOLD analysis project Ga0126338, IMG submission 92529) | Coral microbial communities from Petempiche,Puerto Morelos, Mexico - Orbicella C C metagenome | ecosystem: Host-associated > Invertebrates > Cnidaria > Coral | place: Petempiche,Puerto...
AAAATAGATATTTAAATCATACATTGCACGACTGAAGGCCGGAATTTAATTTATATACATATTATGATGCTTTCAGATTTCATGTTTCACAATTATTTGCAGGATTATCTGTATAATGCAGGCGATTACAACGCGTACAGCATTCTTATGGCAGACTATTTTTAAACACTCTTACATAAGCTACATTTAGAAAAAAGACTTGTATAATCATGCAACTACAAATTGTTGAAAGAAGAGCTGAAAAATTTTTTAACTACTTTTTTCCTCAATAAAGAAGGATTTTGAGTTTTACACCGCTGTATTGTTATTTGTTCTCTCCATTTAACCCAGAACATAAAGACTTGTACATCACTATACTGGCCTGATACATCAAACATACAATTTACGGTGGATTCGTTTCGGTAACGTTACCCCGGCGATCACCTCAGGGGAATTTCGCCTCCGTCACGTGACCCGAAACGAACTGACCTCGCGGGAATGGGAAGGCTTCGAAACAAGACAACCTTACGATAACCCTGAGTACAGTATTCTGGAAACAGGAAAAGTTTAAGAGATTCCGTATGGCGCCATAACCAAGCTAATCACAACACTTAACGCTATCAACCAGCTGTTCTTCTGTATACTGTAAGATCCTGGGTTGTTTCCAGTGGGTGCGGTCGTGTTGGCGGCAGATGTTGCCGTTGTCCTGGGTTTGAAAGTTGTTCGGTTGATTTCTATATCTACAGCTGCAAAGAGAATGTAATAGTTGGTTGTATGGTCAAAATCAGACATTGCATATAACTTCATACACCAAGCTTTTTTAAGTGTTCACAGTATGAACGATACAAACTGAATTTCTAAGCAATGATCAATCACTAACGGCGACATCTACTGATGCAACGAAAATCGCGGTCTCAGAATTTACCCTCTCTCCCAGTCAACTCCCGGTCCAACTAGCTGTCACTCACAGAGAACAGAAGCGCAATTAATGTGTGTGACACTGACCTTTTCGAGGCGAGATATCTTTGATCTTGATCATGTAGACTTGAGGGCCTTTGGTCATAATCTTAGGATGTATCAGGCATCGAAATTCCAATCCGCGGTCAGTCTTTGTGGCATTCGACAGAATGATTGACACCCCGTCTGTCTTCAGTCTTGTTAGGTACTCTGGACAGGAGCTGATGCAATTTTCCACCAACCTGCATGGCGAGGAGGGGCTACAGTATGCTATTTTCACTTTCGTTCCATCTTGTGAGACTCTGTACCACTCAATGTCTTCCACTGTTTCCTTAGAAACCATACCCTGGAATGTTTGACCCAGGTCCAGGTTTTGCCCAGCAGTGGAGGATAGACCTAAAATTAGAAGAGGAAGACGAAACAAAACAAATTATATTTTCATAAATAAAATAAACTTAAATTGCATCATGTTCCCATATGTAACTACTCTGCACTTTGTTATCCACTCTCACGGTCAGAGATCGACTATCTTTAATCAATCATTTCATTTCTTGCTCAGTGGCGAATTTACCTTTATAACCTTTCGCTTTCAAACACTAGATATAATTTTTAGTCCAATTTCGTTTTTCCCGAGGTTCAGTTGATCATCAAATCAACCTTTAATCATTGAAGTCAAAAATTAAATTATTAAGGTTTTCCTGTGCTTAAAGAGGGAGAACTACATGTAAAAACTAGTTTTCACGTTAAAAACAACATCGCACATTGTACCCCAAGCCGTGACAATATAAATTTCTTATATGAATTTATCTCCTTGTTAAGCAAGACACGACTGAACACAGGAAACAATTTTTTCTCACTTAATTATAATCAAGCATTGTAGCCATGATTTCTACTTACAATGCTTTGAAGAAGTGACAATTATTTTATTAGCAATGGGGCCTCTGTTTCCGCTGCGTTCTATGACGCAAGTGTAGACAAGTCGATCGTTCAGCTTCATCTGTTTCACAAGAAGTGTTCCATGAACAGGATTGCTTACTTTGATTCTCTGATGGAAACTTTTTATGTTCTTGTATCTGGTACACTGCCAACTTTGGTTGCAGTAGACAATATTTTGCTTCTTGAGATGTTTAGGGTCAGTGACCCTCCATTGAAACTCTAGAAAAGTTCCATTTTGGAGGACCGATTCCAGGTCGGGACATTCCAGTGCGATCTGCTCGTCAGGGCATTCTGTTCGCTTATTGTTAGCTTGAACACCTGATGAGAGAGAGACGATTTCATTAAGTGATAAATAGACCAAAGATTTCAGTAACATCCTTCATGAGCAGCAGAGGTCAAACTCGGGATGCGTACTGTAAAAGGATAATTTCTATGTGACTGTTACGCCGGATCAATCCCATCAGTCAAAAAAGAAGTTCCGCAATCTTAGATATCACATGGGAAGCAATCTCCGAGTCCAGGGAAACGTTAGCGATCGTAACAACAGCAATCGTTAAAATAGACTTAATTATGAAGTTCTTTCTCAATGATCATATGGAAATTAAGAAACCGAAATTCGTAAGTATCGCTTAACTTGTTCTGTAGCCGGATGACAGCGATCATATGGCGGGAAACCAGCCGATCTATTTTTCCACCTGCGGCATGTCAGACCAGCACTGATACGCAGTTGAACAATTTTTTTATTATAACGCCCACAGAAAAGTAACCATTACCGTATAATTATTATTTTTTAACACTTCAACCTTTCAACAAATCTTTTTAATTTACTTTATTATAAAATGCGTTGGGGCAAAAGGGTTAGAAAGCGGTTGCGTCAATATAACTGCGGCTTTCGCGCATGTAAGGGAAAACCCCCAGCTTTCACTCAATTTACATTTAATGTCAACAAATTTGTAACCAAACTGTACACTTTCTCTTCTGTTGATGCCCCGTATCAGAGAGGTCTTAATTACAGACACTATTCGACGACGCTTTCATTTGTAGTTTACATGCATATGTGCGGCACAAATTCAGTAATCTTATCTGAGGGCGACTGCACTAAGATTTATAATTTCTTAGGTTTCCGCTTCAATTGTCTCCATTCAGAAACAGACAAAACATTGACTCTGTTGAGTATTGTTGCAATCAAATTTTCAAGAGGCGTGAGTGGAAAGAAAATGGAATCTCTGCTCGCTAGATATCCGGCAGTTTGTTATGGATTTTCCGTGGATCATCAGTTCGAACTTATCACGCACCGATGACATGGCAAGACAATTCGTCTTGTCGGTGAGAGAAAAGAAAGACAAGAGAATCTCCATCTCGCAGGGCATCCGGCAGTTCGGCAACAGAGTTTTTGAGGAACATTTCACTTTGTGGCAAGACAATAACAGTTTGATTCTTACATTTGTGCAAAACGGTACGAACCAGCAATTTAAAGATCATTGTAACAGTAATGAAATGTACCTACCAGCATACACAGTCACGCACAGACTACAAGTTAAAAGAAACTTGCCGATAAAAGACCTTTGTAGAGGATCGTTGTCGTTGTGAAAAGCCATCACTTTCAATAAGAAAGTCACTTTTAAGGCGCTCCTTTTATACACCTTTATTGTTATTTTCACTCATTACACAAGTCTATTTGTTTTTATAATCAATCCAATAGTTTCGCTCGCGCGCGATTGGTCTAAACACGTCACGTGACCGAATATTCCCCAACTCAGTAAAACTGGGGAATATCCGAGAATAGCTTCTGCTTAACCAGCAACTGTTAATTGCGCGATAATGAAGCCCAAAGGTGATTTTTAAAAATTTATTGTAAAAACAAAATGGAGCTGGAATCAATTGAGAAGCATCTCCGGCTGTCGTCATTACTAACTCGATACTAACCGTCAAATGTTCGATTTATTACTAAAACGTTATAACCAGAAGCAGGAGGTTGTGTAATGTTATCTGTGTATTTTTCTTTTTTCTTTTTTTTCCGCGTGGGCCAGACCGACTATCTGCCAATCTGAGATGCTTGATTCAAACAAAACAACGACTACCTGAGCTGTACAGTTAGAGAAATGTTTCTTGTGATTAATCTAGATTTTTCGCTTTAGTCATCAGTATAGATATACATACGCATGGACGGAGCAGGCTGGAAATATGTGCTGATGTTGAATTGTTTTCATTGAAAGAATGCTTGTGAAGTAAAATTGGTAGCTAATAACTTTCAAACAGCTGTAAACGATCTTGACGATGTCGATATTTCGGTTTCGATTCTTGTAAAAATCACTGTTTCTCATTTCGCTGAGTTGCAACTAGTTGTTTCATCAAACCATCAATCCTCTTTTGTCATGTAAGTATTGCTCTTTGAAGCGTTTGATTCTGAGAAATAGATACACTTTTCCGCGAAAAATTGCGGCTTAGCGAAAAATGCCTAACATTCCTTCGGTATCTGAAAGATCAAGGCGGTCAGTTAATTTGCCTAACCATCACTTTCTTTGTGATATGTAAATAAAAAAAAGGGTTTTTTCCCTTTTTCGATGCCACTTACAGACCATCGATTCGGACCACAGAACGTCGCATGGATGGCGAAAAGTCGAAGTGTTTCCTTTATCCACATTGTAATTAACCCTTGACTAAATAATTAATGCTAATCAGTGCTGTAAAAGAGATTTAAGCCAATCATTTAGTAACTGATTATAAATACCATTTATTTGTAAGTTTCTTTCTCTATCTTTATCCAAACAAGGGCTGTTTAAACCTTTCACACGAGCCTAGTGTCAATTACATGTCAAGCCAGAAACTAGCCTAACGTATACCCAGAAACCGGAGGAGGGGGAGAGCTACTTCCTATATATTCCGCCTCTAAAATGAACCTCTTACTTGCAAAGCATTCAGCAGCGGGTTCATTACCGTTGCGTACACAAACTTCGTGTAGCCCCCCAGGCCGAAAAAACAATGATTAGATACTATTGCGTACTGTAAATTATATCGTGGATGGTCTCCTTGAACACTGATAAAATCGATTTCCCTCTCAAGATTTTTGTCTATCTATATTTTCGAGGCAATTTTCCGAGTCAAATTTTCTGGCTCGAGATAAAGCGTTCACTTGGTTTTCAACACGAGCAGCAAAACGCAAATTGACTACTGAAAAATATGCTGCGTGAAAATGAAAGAACAAAAACTTGGAAATACCTACCCGTGATACATAATGAGAAGAACAATGCGTAACCTGTGAGCGTCCTCTGAGATGCTTTACGAATTGAATCCATCATTGAATTACTCCTTACAACATAAGGCGACCGCTGAAATTAGCCTTCTGGACTGTAGGTAGACTCTTAAAACCCCAAAGATGATGCAACAGTAATTTCGATTCGGTAACGTGACACGAAGGGAATTTCCCGGCCCTTTGTTGTAAAAGCAAATGACACTATAGGCATCTGGCAGGTGTATTTTAATTTCAGCTCAGTGTATTTTGTTTCTTCGTTACTTATTTATTGCCCTCTCACTACCAGCTGTTGTCCTGAGCTGTATCTGAGAGAATGCTTTCATTAAGTCATACATTGACTGAACTTGACTATGAAAGGATAGTTTCATCGTATTCACATTGTCCGCTGTCAGGATATACCCGATTTCTTTTCTCAGATCCGACATAATTTCTCATGCGTTGCGGGGCAAACACCTTAATTTGCACTGACAAGGTCAACACGTGGAGATAAACCAAGAGAACCAATTCTAATTTTTTTTTACTTTTTAATAAGTAAAGCACATTGACAATGTTTGTGAAAAACAATTATTTTTTTTCAGGCCAGTAATTCTACAAATGTACACAAATAATAAGGCTGTGTAATTCTGTCCGCATGTCATTTTGTGCCGAAACATTTTGTCAGTAGCTTAATGAAAATTTCGTCACATCCGTTTTCTTTTTTTGCACCTGTCCATTATTTTCTGTGCCTTTTTTCATAACACCGACTAGTGAAAAGGGATTTTTCCTTAACAGCAACTCGGTCAGTTAATAACTGAACCTCACGAAATGAAGTGGATAGCGGGTTTTTAAAAATTGTGAGGTAATTCAATTCGTTTCTATCGAGACCCCAGTTCTGGGCTTTTAGCAGTTCATTGAGCGTTTCCTTGTAGGGAAAAGGACATAATGTAATGATGATGAAAAACAAAACGTGAGTTGGAGAGGGAAGATTAGAGGGCTGGCCAATCAACGAGAGGCGCGTTCGTACCCAGGACTGTCTCTGCAACGGTGCAGGAGATATGAGTTCAAGATTCGAGTTGGATATTTTGAGAATTGGTTGGTCAAGAATATTATATATCTTCATTTGTAAACTTTTACTGTATTTTTACATAGAGAGGGATCATTTATAGAAGTTTTATTATTGCGACGACGAGTATGAACTGATTCGTTCATCCTTTTGAAATGGTTTAATACACCGAGCTGAACAGGTTTTGAAACAGCCAGACGCCTTTGATCAAGCTGCTGAATGTGCGAACTATTTTCCGCTTTCCACGGGGCAAAAAGACTTCATCAAAATTATTTGCATTTTCGGGTCTTATGAAATCACGTACGAATAGCTTTCTATTTCTCGGATCTCAGACTGGACCAGACTGGGCCATAGCAGCAGCTCAGTAAATTTCTCTCGTGTTCTTAATTGCCCACCATCAAACCATAGTTAGAGTAATACTACTAACTATGATCAAACCAGAAACATCTTGTTGTACACATTTACACAGTTGTTTGGAGATAATAAAACATTGTATGTACATGTTATCATTAATAGAAATGGAAACGACTGTAACGTGTGTAGAAGTGACCTCTCTGTCTAAAACGGACACTCTCGGTGGCGGATTTAGCCGCTCAGAGAGTTCTCACGAAATAAAATTTTGGACTCTTCAAGGGAAATTCAGTCGGGCTAAGCAAGACCAGAATGTTCGCCTTAGGAGTGTAGTGTGTTGTAAATAAGAACCTGAAGCAGGAAGAAATTCAGACAACAACGATTTGGATTTGAAAGCTAATTTGGACGCTAACCTGCTAAGCTGCAGACCATCAAAACGAAAAGTGCAGCGGTCCTCTCAAACAAATCCATCTTCACAATTTTGTCTGTTCCGATCCGTCACGATGTTCTAACGCCTGGTATTTTTGTACAACCTTCCCTTTTGTAAACGTTTCCGATTGGTTTCCGTACACGTGCTCGCTTCTTAATCAGTGGAACCGGATCACATGACAGTTCAATTACACTATATGCATGCGTCATCAGAAACCTTCACTTTTAAAAAATAATGTCAAAATGTTCCGATAGCAGTAGATTAACAGTTATTGTAAGAAATAACACAACTGCTGCGAGGTTGAGACATGTTTCACCAGTTCCTTCTGCCATCACCAGTACGTGCACATTGACAGCAAATGAACTGGAACCGGTTAAATATAGTCCAACCAATAGTCAGTTACCCTGTCGGGGACACCACAGCCTAACTGCTTAATAGAGGTTGGGTAGAAATTAACATTAGGCTTACAAGACTCAATTTATTTGAATACAAATGTGGTTGTTGGCTTGTGACAACGGTTTCACTTAATGTAACCTCTTATTCGCAAACTAAAAGTTTCACTAGTGATGCATGATGATCGCAACATCACGTCAGGCTGGGACACAGAGAACGTGACAATTTAGCTCTTATCATCTTTTTGACAACAAGCCCAAACTGTGTTACGTATGAAAGTCACTGGTCCGTCAAGGAGCCATCTGGACACAAACGTCACGTTTAAAAATTTTGACCGTCACAATCACGAATCCATAACCGTTGCGGTTTTCACTAATGTACCCAAAGTACGTGAATTAAATTGTCGATGGCCACCTCAATAGGAATAATGGCAATAGAAGAACCCTCAGTGAGATGGCCAATGCATTCCATGATAGCCTGAGACTCTCATAGAGGCCCTTAACCGACTCGCATCGCTCGCCGACCCGTCTCTCGCGTCCTCGCCACGGGCGTTCGCTCGCCTTCCCGCGCCGCGCTTTTTCCCACTTTTTTCGTCCACCATTTTTCGTGCTGCGCCCCAACTAACTAAACACCTGGACGAGGCATTGGAATATACAATAGGCCACTTTATTATACGGTTAGCTCCGTGAGCGGGCAAGATGAATCTAATGCTGCGCTGTGATTGGCTACCCGAGCGGGCAAGATCGAGCTATCTTGCCCGCTCGGGACTACCCGCCGTGTCCCGCAAAAAATTTTCCCCGAAAGCCATATAATAAATCCTTTATTGACCAAGCTTGTTCGGTCAAGATGACTGGATATTGGCCTCGTTCTATTTTTGCGTGTTTATGGACCTCGACTCCGTCTCGGTCCATAACACGCAAAAAAAGAACTTGGCCGATATCCAGCCATCTTGACCTCACGACCCGCTGTAGTCACCAATCCTCTCTGGCAATCTCCTCTCTCTTTGGATGCTCAGCCAAAGGTTTGGTTACAAAGCCGCACGAAAACACACTAGAGAATAAAGTGACAACACAGAATACATAATTCGCGAATATTTGACGAAAAGTTTTTCGATTTCTGTTGGTGCTCATGTCCTTGTTGGTTCAGTATGGAAAGAAATTTCATGGCAGCCGCGGATCGTTCTCGTCCGACGATTCATCTGTTGATTTGGGTTTAGGATTCGGGTTAAAGCCAGGCGGTCTTCCGAAGTCAGAGGACGATTCAATCAGCGCCGGCTTAGAGATATTTAGCTTTCTTCAGAATCCAACAGCACCGATAGAGCCAGAAGAGACTCTTGAAAAGGTTGAACAGCGATGCAAGCCTTTGACGTGGAAGAATAGTTTACAAGAGAGCGTTGAACATTTAAAAGAAATTAAGGGTGGGCTAGCGAGATTCTCGAACTGGGGTTTACCCAAAAGGAGTTTCTCACTACAGCTGAAGAAAAGGGCAAACAGTGAAATTACGTTAAAGAACGATGATGTTAAAGGTACTAAAGAAAAAGCACGGGGATTGCGAAGGATAAACTCTGTCAGAGGTAAGCGTTAATACAGTGGTAAATAGAAATAATAATTGTAATAAATTCCATGAAGGTCCATGAAGGTGGGTGTGTGACTGCTTCTGTTTCCAAATTAATTAAAGAATCGTGTAGAACAACAATTCGGCGTTTCGTTACATTAGGTTCTCTTTGACATGATTATTTTCTAAGGGTTAAATCTACCATGCTCGAAAACTTCAATAAATATAGAAAGTCATTTGGTAGCCAGGTAGACTATACCAAGGTATGGAATTAGACAGGTGGATTTTACAGCTGGCTGGTTAGGGTAGACTTTATCAAAGTAAAAATTATGTCGGGAACTTTAGAGTTGTCATGCATGAGACTTGATGAACTTGCCTTAGTGTTATATTAGGAATCCTCCATGTCATATAGCATCATGTTTTTCTGTGGTTGTATGTTATAATTAATTTGTTTTTGTATGGTACAAATTGAAATGGCCCCACCTTATAATGACCACCTTGTTTATCTATCATTCAAATAGTAAAAACAACAGGAACCTGTTTATTTAGCCACCTCACCAAATAATATAGCTAGAGTGTTATGGCCTATTCAACTACAATTCCAGTGTTGTGTAATGTCAATTTTTTTTTCGTTATGTAAGGAGCTGTGATCCCTTACATAAAGTTATGCAATTTAGTCTAATTAACAATTAGATTATGAGCTCAAGATTTCTATGAGGTGATAGCTGATGAGGTCGAAGGCCAAATCAACTATTGCCTCATAGAAATCGAGAGCAAATAATTGACTTGTTTTTGTAGAATTCTAACTAACGTTTCCTTCAAATAACGATTCCAATTATTTCTGGTCTTAGTATTAAACTTCACGCCTTGAGCAGAGAATTTGCGTGGACTGAGTTGGCAATTTGACATTTGCAGATGTGTACGTGTGCCTATCAGTTTCTTTAAAAAATTTCAAGCTTTTTTACTTCAAGAAACTGTAAATGCCCTCCTTTTAGTCTTCTCAGGAATTCTATTATCCATTTGTTTCTAAATGTTCTTTCAAAACTTAGGAGAAGTGAGGAAACGTTGCAATTTTGTCGACCACACCAAGCCACTGCACACCAAAGGCAGATAGTGTGCAGTGGCTCAGCCAATCAGATTGCAGCATTTGTATTAGTGCACTAGGCTGTGCTCTAGCAGTACCAACCGGCTTCCACCTTCGGGCGACAAGAAAAACATACCTAGTCGCCCAGTTGGGCAACCACCTTTTTGAGATTTAACTTAGAGATGAAGAGAGTCTCACAATAATTTGTCTTTCCCTTTTTGATTTCATGTGTTGTATTGAAGTTTACAAGGCAAAATGGCTCAATTCAGAATGTTTTAATTTCAGTGGCTTGTTCGATGCGTACGTTTAATACTGGCCTGCAGTGATATAGGCAGCAGTTTCCTTGTATGCTTTGTATAGTGTCAACAAAAAGTCTTCTTAGTTCTTGTCGTTTGTGTAATATAATGTGCATGAAAAGTCCCTATTGAAGGAGAATGTGAACTAAATTATCACAAGGATAGAGAGAAAATAGGGTAAAAGGACTTAATTTTTCTCCATATGTCAACCATTTTAACTCAAAAAAAAATGTAAATTTTGTCTTTCTTTATGGACTTTTGACAGCAGTATTACAAAAAATTTACATGTGAACCTTTTATCTGTGGCATCTGTAAATAGGATAAATGCCCTAGAAACAATGCAAGACATTTTTTTTTTGAGGGTCAGTTGGTTATCATATATTAATTGATAATGTAATTAATCAATCAATTAATTTCTTTTTTTCTTTTTTCGTCTGGGCCACTAAGCTTGACTTCTGGGCACCCTAGCCTACAAGGTTGGGTGATCGAAGGGCTCCCTAGAATTTTTCTTAGAGCACAACCTTGAAAGATAGATAGATAGGATAGCCATATAGGTGTGTTATTAGCTTCTCTTCTACACAGCAGAACAATTTTTTTGTAACATAGTAAATGGTTTGAACCCAGGAGTATCAGTAGTTTGTATAGTGGGATTGTCCAGGTGGGGGCACCAACAACAGTTCTTTTCAGAACTATCCTCACCCAGACGATCACACTATACGAACTAATTTTTTTGTATACGTGTACATGTATAGCTGGAAGCTTACAGCTTTATAATTGACACCAGCTTAATTGATCAGCAATGACCACCCAAAAGAAACTAGACTCAATTTCTGCTACTGTGATGTTTTGATCCACCCTATCAAAAGCCAGGGGAGTAGAACAGGCTCTCTTCTTGAAACAGAACCTGTTATTTCAGCCATAAAAGTAAGAAAAAAGGAACATGTAAGAATCAATG
>Ga0126338_10003339_pt1 | contig 11229 bp, 7 predicted proteins | sample OrbCmetagenome_2_FD_92529 | JGI IMG/M metagenome (GOLD analysis project Ga0126338, IMG submission 92529) | Coral microbial communities from Petempiche,Puerto Morelos, Mexico - Orbicella C C metagenome | ecosystem: Host-associated > Invertebrates > Cnidaria > Coral | place: Petempiche,Puerto...
ATATAAGCTTGAAGCGGAACATAACTAAATTCGACACTGTCTTACTTCACTCACACTGGAGCAGCTTACGACGAAAATACTTAAGCAAAATTCCAACAGACGTAAACGCGTTGAGTTGTGGGCAAAAAACATGAAAAATGTCGGGAATTTCGGACGCCATTTACTCCGCGCGACATCCGCAAAAATCCTCGCAGCATGTACGCGCGTGTGCAGCAGGCGATGGCGCAATCTGTTCTAAAAATAGAATTATTGTCCCATATCATGGGAACAACCCCAATACTTGAAGTGGCGCGCGCTTACGGTCTCCGTCCCCGATTATGGTTCCTGATTTAACATAACAAAGTCGAAAATTACAATTGGCAGGAGGCAAACTCATTAGCTATTTATATAGAAGCGTTGCCGATGAGTAGGACTTGGACTACAGAAAACAACACCAGCTAGTGGTCAGAAGGGGACCTGAACCTGCAATCACCTGATCGCAAGGTCAGCGCTCTACCTCTCCATGCTGCCCCTTTACGAGAGACCACTTCCAGTCAAACTATGATCTTAGATTCCACAAATATGCGATAAATTACAAATATATCAGTGAAGATATAAACAAAATGGTCAGACACTTCTCAGACTGTACGGAGAACTTACATCCATATCCTCAAGCTCAACTTGTCCAGTTTCACTTTCAAGGGCAAACATATAAGGTAAAGGGTCAGTCGAGGAGGCCTGGGCTCCAAAACCGTAGGCTGGAATTTTCTTATCTTGTTCAAAGCTTGACAAAACCTTTCCCACAGTTTCAAGGGCCTGGGAATACTCATTCTGAAAACGGCAAAAGAAGGTTACCGTCAACCACGTCATTAACTCCACTCACGAACTCGAAACTATTGATAGAACGTGGAAATAACAAAAAATCCATATCTAATAGGCAGAGTTATCATCAGAATTCTTGAGCTTGCTGAGGTTATCGTACTATAAACTAAATGCAGAATGACAAAGGAAGAGAGAGTACTCCATTGAGTGAGAAACAACAATATTTCGCGTGTTCATGGTATACAATCAGCTATATATTTACTACAGAAGTTGGTTATTCGTTATGGCAGACCACCACGAAAATCAGAGAGCTTCGTTACAGTAGTTTCCTTTGGTGGTGTAGTTTACGACCCTGATACTTACCTTTTCCTCGTCCATTGTGTGCAGGGAGTCCTGGGTCAAGGGCTGTCCGTTGGATATCGTAAAATCAACGGCGCATACCATTCTGATGATGCAATTACCTCTGACGTAATCAACAAGACTGAATTGTCTATCGGCGTGACAATGTAAAATGCGCAGCGTTCCCGAGTTTGAATACCGTTTATTTTTTATCTGCTTTCTGGGATTCACTATATCCAGTTCTCTAACTGTTCTGTGGAGAGATTTATATTACAGAAATGTCAATTGTCAATTCCAGCTGACTGATTTACTCGTCGGCATGGAGAGCACATTTTCATTTCAAATTAGATCAGTTCAGACAAACATTAGATTGATCTTACCTCTTGAGAAGTAGATTCAAAGGTAACCTGGCCTCGCCTACCATGGTGTGATTACCACTGCTAGAGAAATGCCAGCAAGATATCGTGAGCTGTCCATCAACATTGTCGTTACACAACTTCTGTAGACTGATATCAAACGGTGCCCACCTGATGCAACAAGTGAAAATCCGCGCTCAGATACGTAAATAATTAACCGTCACACCCCATCCCGTCAGAGAGACACAAAAACGAGACAGATTGAGATAAGAATAATTACAATCAGTCTAGAAAGTGCAAAGCTATCTGAACACAAAATACATTTCATGATGAACTTTTAAGTCGATATCATTGACATTGCAAAAACTAAAAAGAAGAAACGTTGCCGCGCACTTAACCGTTGTCTGCAAAGCCTTCGCTGGAAAATTTTGCATCGCACAAGAGGAGCTTAAACATTTCCCAGTGTAACGTACTTTCTATGAACTTTGTCTTACAAAGTTTCTGTTCGTGCAATTTTTGAACAAAGTGGAACAAACTCTGTTTGTTGCAACCTTGCGACAATGTTTCGCACCTTGCACATCTTGTCTTTAATATAACGATTTGACAAAGCCGATCCGCAAACTTTCCTTTCGGCTGCAAACGCTTTCTTACGTCACCATGTCAGACCAGTCTCATCGATAACATTTATTGGGATCGTGTGTGATTTGTTCATATAAATAGAAGGCAATGAATCAAATACTTTTACCGACCCGTCAACAGTTTATTGAGGAACTAAGTACAACGGCTTCTGACGAGAGATTAAATTATAATAACTCAGCCTAGTCGCCAGGCGTTCTCTCTTGCCTCCCTGTACGCGCAAAGTCTGGGAAGCAATGAGCAAGAGAAGTGCTCTTCGGTGTTGGCACCGCTCAGGATAAACCCGAGACCCATTTGAGCCGAGAACGCCTAGAGACGAGGCTGCAATTAACTCACTTGGGTGACGCTGTCCTGGTAACTACTTCAGATCTATACACCGGGTGAAAATGACCACTCTTCGTTACGAGGCGATTAACCTCATAAAACGCATCGCATTTCCCTAGGATCCCTTTCTTCGCCAGATTCGCGGCACCAAAATGAAGTCTTATGTTTGTTCTACTCTCCCTTACATCGTCGACGTAAATGTGAATGTAACCACGTGACTTGACATCCCCAGGGAGTCTGAGTGTTCTTATTAAGGAGCCGCACTCCGATTCTAAAAGAGTTCCCAGTTCTATTTCCAGCGATCCAATAAAATCGTGTTTACGGAGGTCTTTGGATGTAAAGTTCGCCAGATCAAACACTGAAAATCTCAGCCTTGGATGGACTGTAGCGTTAGCTTCAATGATGAACGTTTCTACAAACTGAACAGAATAAAAGAAGAGAAATAAAAATTTTTCACTAAGAGAGGGTTTCAGGATAAATGGCGATCGATTTCCGAAACAACGAGCGCCGAGAGTACAAGCTTCTAGAGGGGTACGGGACCATGCTCCCCTAGGAAATACAGTTTGGATTTTAACTCCCTAAACTCCCCTTTCCTGGGTTTCTGAGTAATTCTGAAAAGTCTGACTGATTTTCATAAAATGTTGGAGACTGGTAAGGATCCGCGCTTGTGATTGGCATATTCCAAAATGACATGTTCACGTCAGTGAACTGCGTCGTACACTTATTGAAAACGTGAGGCCTGGGCACAAGGCGGCAGGAAAACCGCAATCGTTTCTAATCAGCTTTCGTAATTTAAATATATATGTATGCCTCGAAGCACTGAAGAAAAATAATTCCATTACCGTTGAAATTTCACATATAGAGACAAGCTAAGCTTGAAACCAAATCAGCTGAGTGTCAGAATCGAATAAATTTAAATGTTGATAATCTTTGCCTGTTTAAACAGAACTTGGAGAAAAGACACTGAATTCCAACCAGAAGCATATCACCTAGAAAATGTGATAAGCTTCTGCTTCCAACATATAAGTCATGTAAATAATTAATGCACAGTCAATGCACGGGGTTCTTTTTTTTTCTTTTCAGTGTTAATTACGATCGCTTTACTTTGACTGGCTTATCCGTTCTGAGCACAAACCTGTTCAGGTACTAACTAGTATCTTGAAATATAACAAGGAAAACTGTACAACTGAAAAAAACTATCACCTCTCGCTCTCAATCATAATCAATAGCGGTGAAATTTTTAATCAAAAAGGTCTACTGGAGGGATTAGATTCATATTTACATTTTAAAATTGCACAAAATATTCTCCGGGCATTTAAGAAAGCTCCATTTGTATTCAAATCGGAGATCTTAAATTTCATACGCGAACTAAGACAAACCAAAATAATTGGACTAAATTAACGCACGTACTCGATTTAGTTGCTCTCTTATCGATATCATGTTTTGCGGAAAATGAGCACAAACTGACAGCCATTTTAGGGTCATTTCATAAAGTTTACTTATTTTATCTCAAATCATTTGTTGTTTCTTAATGTAATGTTTGGCACTGTCGTGCAATGAGAGGGTTTTAGGGTTTTCTGTTTTAGACATTCTTTTCACGACCTTTTTTATTCTCCACCGAACACCTGACTTGGCGTCAGCATCTTTTTTAAACGCCCCTTTTATCAAAAAAAAAATTGCTCTAAAAAAAATAAAAAATTATATTCCCAAACATGACAGGTATTCAAATAGCGACAGCAGGCATATGGCAACTGCATACGGACAAACTGTTTTATCCTTTGAGAAAAGAATCGTTCAAGCGCGTTGTACACCGTTATAGTAGAGTGTCCGTCCGTATAATGTAAAATAGAATAATATGGAAATATTTACTTACTACAACTCGTAATTTTAGTTTTAACGTGGGAATTCCTCCAGAATGATGGCGCTTTTAGATATTTCCATTTAGATACTATTCAGAGCAAAAGTTAATAAACTACTTTAATACACGTCGTGGTACCGTTTTAGAGGTTTAGCCGAGTGGTCTAGTAAGAGCGGACACGTTAAAAAGAACTAATCTACCTACAAAATTTCCCACAAAAATACCTTTGGATGTAAACTGTTTGGAATGGACTCCGTTCTTCCATGTTCCATCCATTGTCCGAGTTTCTTCACATACAGTACACACATGGGGTCGGTTCTTGAAAACGTGTCTAGTTGTACAAGATCCGTGCACTCAATAAATAACTCCAGTTTACGTTTGTTTTGAAAAGCATTCGTCTGTAACGTGACGTGGTGACCATTTTGCACCTGAAGCTTGGAGTGCACGCTGGAGTTGAAATTTTCTTCAGAACCCACTTTGTTTCTCAGGGACGGCATCGATCGACTCTTGGCCATTCTAAAATGAATGGGAAATTTATAACAGCGTGAGTTATTTAGTTGCGGGTAAAATCAATGGTTGAATGCTTTTCGGTGCGATTTCGACTCGATATGGTTTCCAAGTTGAAATTCTTCATTAAAACCCAAATGGCCAATGTTCATTATGGAAATTTGTTTCACCGGGCTGTCATAAAACACTGTCGGCGAAAACAATTATTTGGTACAGAAAAAACAATTAATGAACTTTAGCCTCAGAACAATTGACATTATTGGTAGCCTTATGATGATATGAATATAGAACAAACCATGCAAAGTAATTAAAGTTACAAATCAAAGCTTCTACGAAATAGTTTCTTGGATACGCAAGTGCCTTAGAATAAAATGTTCGCTTCTGTGTCAATAAATCACGAATATTGCAATTTCTGTCGCGTTGAAACCATAGTTGTCAGTTCAAAAGAACAATAGATCTGCTGCAATTCAAGTTGCTAGTCGTGTCTCAGTTCATAATGAAGTCAGGAGCACAGAATGTTACGGTAATTTTGTATTTGGTATTAACGTGGGAGCCTTCGGCACTGAGCAGTCGCGTAGTTTTGTCTCAACATTGAAAAATAATTAGTTTTAAAACTCTCAGCTACTAGCTCGCTATTCGAACTTCACAATTTCATTCGTGTGCAAAGCGAACCAAATCGGTGTCGTGCAATTCAATCACTTGTTAGAAAGTCTACATACCTGTGCCTCTGTCAGTGGCATTCACGGTGAAGCAGTCATTTGTTCTTCGACTCTACTGTAAAGCACTACTCTATACTGAGAAATAGCTAATAACAAGTGCAAATCACGGCAACGAGATCTGCCGCAGTTCTTACGTGCGTGACAAACATAAACATGTTGTTGTCAAGAGAAATAATTACGATGCAAATTCAATTACGTGACTTATTTCTGCATATGGTTTGGAAAGAGTGGGCTACTCCTGAGAGAGAGCCAACGCATTATTAAACAAAGACCCGTGTGCATTGAGGGTACTGGTGGACGTTTTATGCTCACCCACAGATGGTAAAGGACATATGATGAAATGATGGTTTGTTTGAGTGTATCCTCGAGCTCGTCCCAATCCCGAGAAACCCTGGGACAGTTAGTTTGTCACAGCCGCCTCTCCCCGGGAAGAGACGGCTGTGACACACAGGCTAAAAGTAAAACTAAACTTTGCCAATTTGGTTCCTAATTTGTCGTTTTCCAGTCGATTTCCCCATTAACGTTTTCTGTTAGTGTTGGTCCTTTACGTGAATGCGCGGCAATTTAGTAGGTCAAGTAACGAGCTGGATAACATGCTAGCCTGCGCATTCCGACAGCACTCCCCTCTCCCAGCACTTTACAAGGTGTGTTTTTTCGGTTGCCACTGTAGCGACAACACGCTTGTGAGTCACAAGTTCCAGGTTTAACTAAGTAATAAGTAATAATTTATTTAACGTCGTGACACAGAGAGTGGTTATCCATTCTCCCGGGGGCTCATGAACATTTCGACGACTACGTTGCTATACCCCCACAACCATTTTCAGTTGTCTTGGCTCAAGGAATTTTCAGACTGGTTCGAAATGGAGATTTAGAGTGGCTAACGGTTTTTATTTGACTAAATTAAAACAAATACATGCACTATACAACTTATCTAGTCTAAACTAAACTTGAAACTAAGAGTAATAGAATCTGAAATAAAACTAAAGAGTGATTTCAAAATCCGTGAAAGAAAATTGACACCAAAAACGAACACAAAAGAAATGGAGTTCCTTGCATTTTCAATCGCTTGTTATCTATTTCACGGGTTTAGTTAATCACGCCAATATTCTCGCTACAAAACTGGGATAAACCTAAACACAGAACATTTATTCGTGGTGATCGTAGAGTTAGAGCAGAGGCGATTTAATTCAAGACTCCATTCTGATGAATTAAAGTTATATAAGAGCATGTTCGAAAGTTATCCAAAAGGCAATACAAAGCGTTTTACAATAACGAGTGAAGTGTCAGTTGCTGAGGACCAACGCGCAACTGAACATCAGATAAAGAAAGTCAAATCATCGCCTTCTCCCTGATACTAGCAGAATACACAAGCCTACTTGTACGAATTTGAACTACAAAGTTTTTCTACAATTACAAAACTATATTATATAAATGTATGATGCCCTAATGATAATTTACAAATACTACAATCCTTAGAACCCTTCCGGCCTAATTAACCTCTAATTTCTCCTTACAATCTCTATACCTTGTCAACCTGGTCATTTCCACATAACTAATGCTGAACGACAATGCTACCAGAATCCTTAAATCTGTCTCCATAACTTTCTACCTTTTCACCTTGAAAAACTGAACTTTACTGAGAAAGATCTCCGGCTTTGAAAAACTAGTAAGGGGAAGAGAGTGAATTGTGAATCGTCGTAAGTATTAATATCATGAAGAAAAACTGCAGCATGACATGACTATAACGAAAACCCTAGATCTACTGTCTGTCCAGGCTCCAAACGGACAATGTGGGTGTGCTGTCTGGGTGCGCCGTAACGACCAGCGGAAACTGCATAACTGCCAGGCGCTACTTCCACCTGCACGTCTTCCAGCCTCTGAAGCTAGTGGAGAGAATTACGAAGTTCAATCAGATGTACAATGTAGAGTCAAAGTAGCGGTCCATTTCAGTTAACAGGAAAATCATATACAAGTACACAAGTTTCAAAACTCTCAAAGAAAACATTTAAAGGTGCCAAGGAAAACTGCATTTGAATTTAGAAACCATTTTGCTGCTTGAAGTTTTAAAAGTATAAATAAAATTGCTGCAACGAATTCCAAACGCCGACGTTTCGAAAGTAAGCTCTTCGTCAAAGTAAGTCAAGAGATTGTGAGCGGTTTCCGGATGAACATGGCAAAGGGAAAAAAATACGACCGTTGATGGCGAGGGTAAGATCATTTTAAATTTGCCCGACTTTTAGGGTTCTTTTAGCGCTGGCCGAATAGCCATAGCATCGGTAAAATGGTCAGGAAAATTGTAAAGCTTTCAAATGTTTGATGACCGGTGTAATGAGGTGTTAAGTACGGGGTGTGCCAAGTGTTACAGTTAAAGTTGGAAACCTGAACCTGAACTAACAAAAAGCACTGATTAATAATACTAATTGGACCGGGTGGAGCACAATTTAAGGAGAAATCGCGCAAGTAATTTCAAAATCACGAGCACGATTTCTCCCTGAATTGTACGACAAGAGGTCCAATTACTAATTAATCGTACCTATAACAAATTTCGGAATTAAAAATGTCTTTTGAGAAATTCCCTTGAGCGAACACGTTTGTAGCGCTTTTCATAAGTTTTGAAAACTGTAGGAAACACTGCGAAGGAAGCCATTAAAGCGCGCGCAGTTGACGAGCCAATCACGTGGGTGTCCAATTACAAAAAGTTCAAATCCTCCGTAGGAAAAAAGATGGCGACTGGTACATTTACCCATAGTTCTTAGCGCAAGAAAACCGTAACAACGTTCATAAAAACGTACAGAAAAGTTATAAAATTTCCAAACCTTAAGGCTACTCAATGTCCTTAGTACAGGGACAAATATTGTAAAAATTTGGCTTTCATTGTGCCATATAGGCTGTGTTAGGTTTGCAAGGTGTTGTGGTAAAATGTACAGCTGATATCTTTTTTGCTACGGTGGATTGGATACCTGTAATTGGACACCCAAGGTGATCGCGTGCCAATAACGTGACAAACAGGCGCGCGGACAAGATAAGATAAGATAAGAACTTTATTAACGTGTCGAAGTCGCTAGCATACAATCTATACTAATTGGGGACACCTAACTACGATTACTTAGATTACTTAGATTGGAGAACCAATCACAATGCATATGTACTTTTAGGCATGCGCATCATCACGAGTTTGAATCCTGCTAAATCTTAGATTTATCCTACAAAATACCAATTATATTCTGTTGCCAGCAACTTACTGGGTGTCGGCGGGTTACCATGTTATAATCTGGCTGATGGAATCTGTTACAATGATTCACATCCTGGGCGTTGCACTCATCGGTTGATCTGCAGCGGAAAAAGCGCTACAAAAGGACGAAAAAGCACACAGTTAGACGTTGAAAACTACTTTACATACATACGGCTACCAACTTATATATCTTGAGGTTGACACCGACCTAGTTTCTTCGCAGCCATCGTTTGAAGTCGTCAAACAACGCTCCTTCCCCAAACCAGGGCTGCGAAGGACACTATAAGCGAACAGTGGTGGAATGTACAAAAAATATTTCAGTGTTCTTTAGGTCATTAATTTTTGTCAATACTTCTTAATAAAGGATTTTTTTGAGGGGGGGGGGAGGCAGGGGAAACGTTGGGCTATACATGTATCATCTAGGAACTTATATACCAACTATATGGGTCTCATCCAGACTTTTTAGGGGAGGATTTAGGGGGGCTGGATTGGGTGGCCACCCCCCCCCCCCGTCGCTTTTGAAGATGCAAAAACTAAAACTAAAAATAAAATAGATTGTGAATGTTATAGCAGAAATGAAGGGAAACACTCTGGACAGTTACCTCAACGTAATTTCTACTTTGTGGCATTGCTAGTACTTATGATGTAACAATATAATGAGTAGGGTTTTTGTTTGGTGGGTTAGGTGGGGCACCTTACCTTACACTGTCTACTGGTAACATTCATGTACTGCAATACTGTGTCGAATGCATCTTCTATTGTGGTGTGTACCATGGGTTCCTGTAGCAAAAATATTACATAGTAAATGGTTTGAACCTGCATGAGTATCAGTTTGAGTGTGATCAGCTGAATGAAAATAGTTCCGAAAAGAACTGTTGCTGGTGACTGATGTTTCAGCAACCAAAGGGTGAGTCACTTAACACTGACCACGACTTCTGATCAGGTTGTTGAAACGTCAGTCACCAACAACAATTCTTTTTCAGAACTAATGTCACTCGGACAGTCAGACTATAAGAACTACCAATAACTGGGCTTAAATAAACCTTGAATAAACCTTTTGAATAAACCTTGACCTCCATTGTTTCAAATAGCTGATATTACAAGATGCAAATTAGTATGCATTTCCATTTTGCCCATAGGCATCCCATAATATGTAGCTATTTGAAACAATGGAATTCCAAATGGTTGCCATTTCAGCTTTTCCTTTGGACAAGCAGCTCTCAAATTTTGCTAGCCCTGGGCAAGTCTTAATTTGCTTTTCTTGATTAAGTTGGCAGACATCATGCCTGGGCCCAATACAGTCGAGTAGTGTGCAATAAATTCCTTGGGGACATTCATGCCATTGAATTTCGTACTGGTAGATGAAAATCCATATCATTTTATAGTGTAGGTTGTTATTCCTACTCACCTGTGAGGATTGAAACGAAGTGTTTGTTTGACTTGGCCACTCAACCTTCCTTAGTAAAGCTTTATTGAGAGTGGACACACCCTGTCTCCCTGAGCGACACAATGTACAGTGCAACCAACTCTTGTCATCCTGAAGAAAACAGATGAATATATTCCCAGAATGATTGTCAGATGGACCGTATTGATTCTAAAATTTGAAGACATTGTCAAACTTCAAATAGGTAAAGTTTTGTAAGGTAAAGGTTAAGTCTGCATACGAGTCAAGTGGCCCATCAGGCCAGAGCTTATCCCAGTTTCTGTTGCATGAGGCAACTAGGAATATTTCTACTCCCCCCTGGATGAGATGCTAGTCCATCGCAGGGTTACTGTGATCATTAAATTTGCTGGTAACTATTTTACACCTGGGTGGAGAGAGGCACTGCAAGAGTAAAGTGTCTTGCCCAAGAACACAACACAATGACCCAGGCCAGGGCTCAAACCCGGACCACTTGATCTGGTGTCGAGAACACTAACCATGAGGTCACCACATCCCCACCTTTACAAAACTCTCCTTCTTCCTGAAAGTTCCAATGACATGATTTTACTTGACTGTGACGTACATACTGGATATACAGAACACTAGAACTAAGAATTCCTTCAGTTTGCCCTACTGTGGAACAAATGTAAGTAAATTCTCATGTCATTTCAAGATCCCAAATTATCTCTCAGCACTGAACTTCAAAATGCCTCTGCTATTGCTGTGCTCCCCTCTAAACGTACAGTAAAACCTGTATTAAGCAGACCCCACATTAAGCAGACACCCTCCATTAAGCAGACACCAGCTCAAGTCCCAAAGTTTTATTCCCACATTTACTGTAAAATAAACCCAAGCCTGCAAATAACAGTCGGTCACCAGACAATTGTCTGGTAAATTTGAGGTTTTGACAGGTAGAAGCTTAGCCTGGTCGGACACTCTGACCGGGCATTTCTGCTAAAATTAAAAATATTTTAACTGGAAATTTGTGGCCGAATATGGGACAAGTTATTTTGTTATACTGCCACACAATACTA
>Ga0126338_10003340_pt1 | contig 11228 bp, 2 predicted proteins | sample OrbCmetagenome_2_FD_92529 | JGI IMG/M metagenome (GOLD analysis project Ga0126338, IMG submission 92529) | Coral microbial communities from Petempiche,Puerto Morelos, Mexico - Orbicella C C metagenome | ecosystem: Host-associated > Invertebrates > Cnidaria > Coral | place: Petempiche,Puerto...
ATTTAACAGAGAGATCTTTAATTATCCCTTGTTGAAGGTTCACTGGAATATCTAGAATTTCCTTTGTTAAAGTTCAGTTATTTTCAATACTCCAGTTACTTATTTCCTAAAGTATTTTCGTGCCAAATTTCGTGAAATTCTAATGAGTGGTTCTTGAGAAATTGGCGTATTTCCGAGAGTGCAAATTTCCATTGAATCGCAATTTTTTGACTTACTACGCATGCGCTGCATTTAACTGGGTTCTTTCGGTAACGAAGAAAAAGCTGGGAATTGCTGGGTTCTTTGCATCGTTACCTTGTCTAACATATCTTTGTGATGAAAGACTAAAGTCATCAATACACTGCGTTCAATAATAGAGAACAATAGCACAGATGCTGCAGGTGTTGAGTAAATAAAATGATCGCTCTATTGATGGCATGTTTTTTTTTTGCAATCCTTGTGCGCGCACTGAATTGCATCAGCAAAAGCGCGCGTGAAAACTGTGTTCCGCCACCTTAATCAGGCTTTGAACAACCAGTCCAGGGCTGTAACCCATAACACCTGTTGCAGCTGATTATGCTTGATAGGCTGTTGAGGTTAAGGTCAAACTTAACTCTTGATTTAATTCTGAATTAAAAGCAACTTTCACTGTACATATTTTTAGGATGACTTTTGATAATCTTTATCGTGATCTCTATAATTTTATTAACAAAGGCTTTCACAAGTTGGCTTGTATTGTATTAAGCTCAATTTGTGGTGTTTTCACAGCTAGCTAAATCTTAAACTATGAATATGTCGCACTGAATTCAGTCACAGTGTTTGGATTCAGAGACCTCAGCGAATTCTGTTTTTTTTGTTTTACTGTAACTTGTTGCTAATCATTGCCTTAAAACTACTTGTCACATTCTTTTTTCTTGTTTCTCTGTCAATTGAATTAGATATGAGGCAAGTAGTCGCTACAAAAAAATGAGATATGAAGAAGAATTTTTGAGGTATCTCCAAAACATTATGGCTGACGTTGACAGACGAATAAGAAGAGGGCATGCCAGACTCAATCTCAGCCGTGCCGAAGAAGAGAAGGTCAGTATTGTCCATTTTAACAAAAATACTCTCTTGTTGAGTGTGTGATGGCCAGATTTAAAAATCCAGGGCACTAGACATTAGGCCTACATTCCTTTCATCTGCTATAACCCATTGATCTTGTGCAACCTGCAAAGAAAACTAATTTTTAGGCTCCAGACAAGCTGCAACTATTATGTACTAATCTGAACATTATTCTCATTAGCCCCCAAAATTTGATCTGTTGGGGTACTTCTATGATTGGAATTTCTCTAAAATGTTCGAAGAAACTTCACTCAACGGTCAGGCAAGTAAAGAACAGAATCCACTAGCCCGATTGCAAAATCCACTAGCCTTGGGTTTTGGACATGACATTCTTTGCACACTGGTTGTATCAGTGTTCTCCATAAGCACTGGTAACTCTGACTAGTTTATTGTTTAAACAACAATACTCTGACACTCTTCCTTTATAGGAGTTGGCAAGTGGTAAGCCAGACAGTGAAAAATTCAAAATGCTTACTGAAAAGATCAACTCATTGCTAGAACAGGTGAGCAAGACATACTGTACATGCCTTGAGTGCATTTATCCTTAATGTGTTACCTTCTAATAACTCTTGGATGAATGCCACTGTTGTGTAGGCAAGGATGGTACCACATACTAGACCATGAGTACCATGGAACCCTGTTTACATGATCACTGATAAAATATGGTCATCGTGGTTCAAAGCATGGTACTTGTTACATTGTTGTATTTCAAATGATGGCATGACATATAATTGATATAATTGACATCTAATTTGAGTTTAATTTGATTAATGTGAAAATGAAGGGTGGACACTCTTGTTGTTAGTTTTGGTAACATTGAAGGCAAGCCCAAAGAAAATAATTGTGCTGATTGGTTAAAAAGGATGTTTCTATTTAACAATTGGATTATGAATTTATGACCTCAAGACTTCTATCGCGTGATAGTTGACTCGGGCTGTGCCCTTCTCAACTATCATGCATAGAAAGCGAGAGCAAATAATCTAATTCTTTTAGTAAAAGTCTACATGTACTAGGCGTTTGAAACATGATCTTAATCCTCTTCACAGACACTTCAAAAACACAAAGAAGCAGCCATCTCCTTGTTAACAAGCGCACACTACTACGCTACTCGCTATCCACAATAGAATAGATAGTGAGTAGCGTAGCCAATCAGAGCGCTAGTAGATTTATGCTAAAACTTGATAGAAACACAGAACTAGCAATGATGAGCTGTTGACATAATGATGTCGCAAGCAAAGGGAATTTACATTTTGATGATCAAAGTACACAAGGTGTTTCCTTTTTTTCCTTTGTGTTGTTTTCTACAAGAAATAACAAAACATGTTCTTCATATTTCTATCTACTCTTGGTAAAGAAACTCTCGTGAAAATGTGTGAAAAAGTTCACGTGTAATAAATTACAGTAAAATTATTTTACTGTGCCCAAAAAATTTTGATAGTACCAAAAAAATGTTACCCACTGTCACACTGCTGTTTCTTTGTTGAAAACTATTAACAGGGTGAGCTTTGGAAGGAGTTGCACTGTACTTGTAGTCTTTTTTTCTAAGTTTTTCTGTGACACCACAAGAAGGGAAATGTGAGAGGACTGAGAGGTAGACAAAGCGGTGAGCCCTAAGAACGTTTAGAAAAAACTACCAATCTAGTCCTTGGTGATTCAAAAACTTGCAGCCAAATTTTTAAAGTGAAATTCCCCACAAACAGAGTGCAGATATTCTAGTTGCCCTCTGTTTTAAAAAGTTTTCGAAAGCTAAGCTTTTTTAATGGAGTCGCATTATGATAGTGGTTTTTGAGAGAACAACTTTCAAGTGCATTAGATGAGCACCACATATTCTATAATCATTCACATAGAAAAATGAAACAATCACTAGCGTAAATACATTTTGTCTGCAGTATTCGCATAGATTGGCCAAGATTTGGCATCTTACTCACCTAGAGGAGGTGGGAGGTTTTTAAGGGCAATTTTCACAAGTCTGAGACATGCTTCACAAGCTGTGCTTTCCTCCATCAACCCTACTCCAGGAACTGCCAAGAGAGTTTGCTCATATACATGTACACGATTGTTAACAAGGTTTCATCCAAAGATCTTGAAGTTGCATTAATTATTTTACCCATGCTCTTAACATGCTGAACATTTTATTGGTCACAAAAAATAATGTATTCTAAGATTAATTTGGGTTATTTTTGTTTAGGAGGAAAGTTTAAAGTCAAAGTAATATTTCTCTGTTATTGATGATCATAATTTGGCCGCACTGTAATCCTGTCTTTACATGTACAGTACAATATTCTTGGCAACTTGCAGGTTGAACAACTGGGCTGTGAAGGAAAGGTAGAAGAAGCTCAGGGTGTTATGAAGTTGTGTGATCAGCTGAAAAATGAGCGAGAAATGCTACAGATGGTGAGATAAAAGTTGTCATACATTTTACAGTTTATCATAACCTTTCCAATAGTCTAGCAATGATACAATGTACTTTCACATGTACTTGTTCAGAAATACTGTACCTTGGTTGGACCTGTTTTTGGTGAATGGCTAGGTGTAGTAAAATGTTTATAGTGTTATCTAAGTAATAATATTTGAAGAGTCGTACATGTATTTGGGTTTCATGAGTTTCAGAAGGCCTACAGTGCATTAACATGAAACAAACTCAGCACTCTAGTTATTGTTTTGCAGCACCACACAGCTAAAACGTGGCAGTCAAATGATGAAACCAATCAAAAACTGCGAGACGTTTCAACAAAACGTGGGAAAAGTACATGTTCCTAGACCTCTAACCCAAATCATTAGCTGAGACAACAACGTGAATTTCAGCAGGCCCAATACAAAGTTTCAGCCAGTAAACCCAAATCAAGGTTACAGAGTGTAATCATTAAAAACCATGCAAGGAAACTTTATATGCCATTTGCTTTGTTTTACAGCAATCACGTGATCTCAATTTGATGTCTGCTCAAGAAAAGCAGATGGAAGTTTGTGAAGTTTGTGGTGCCTTTCTTATCATTGGTGATGCACAGACGCGTGTAGATGATCACTTGCAAGGGAAGCAGCATATGGGTTATGCCAAGATCAAGAGTACTATTGAGGAACTTAAGGTATCACTTGACTTAGACTTACAGTGCGACTACTCCAAGTTAATGATTTGGTGAATTTCTGATGCAAACCACAATAATTGTTCTCTCTCCTTATCTGCCCAGATTCTTGGATAAAATCTCTCATTGTCTTTTTAACTGTACTTTTAATATACATGTTGAGCTGACAAAAAATAGCCCTGAACGTACAATAACATGGTATCTGAATGAGTGACAATAAACAACAAATCACTTCAACAAATAATTTACTGAACTAAAACAGACAAGAAGTGCGGTTGTTATTTCTGTTTGTAGCCAGGTACCCTTTTGGCAATGTTCAAGTTAGGTGAGGTGTCTGCTTGCTGTTAATATGTGTCTGAGACCATAGATATTGTCCACTGTAAGTTCATGAACCCTATACAAAACAGTTAAAAAAAACATATCACGCCACATGATGTCAATTTACATTTTTGTGATGGCAAGAATCCTTAAACTGTTAGTCCGCCATGGTTGAACTAAGCTATTGAATGAGGTAACAACGTACTAACAGGAGTGGAGTGATTATGAACAATAAAACTCAAACAAGAATAGGTTTTATAGCTGAGTCTTCTGCCGTGTAGCATCGCAAACATTCAGCTCTTGTTTCTTTCAGCAAAAGCGAAGTGAGAAATCTCGTTCAAAATCCAGAGACATTGTGGAGAAAGATGCAGATGGTGATAAAAAGCTGGATAGGGATTCAGAACGAAGCCGTGACAGTGACCGTGACCGCAGGAAAGACCGTGATAGAGATCGTGACCGCAGGAGGGATCGTGACAGGGACCGTGAACGTGACAGAGACCGTAATCGTGATAGGGACCGTGATCGTCGAAGGGATCGTGACAGAGATCGTGATCGTGACAGAGACCGTGATCGTGACAGGGATCGTGATCGGGACAGGGATCGTGATCGGGACAGGGACCGTGACCGCGATCGTGACAGGGACCGTGACCGTGAAAAGGACCGTGATCGGGATAGAGACCGCCGTCGCGATAAGGACCGTGATCGCGACAGGGAACGAGATCGAGACAGAGATCGGGAACGATCAAAAGAGAAGGAGAGGCGGCGAGACAAGGATGACAAAAAAGACAGAAGTGAAGACAGAAACGACGAAAAGGACAGTGACAATGACTTGGAAGACGAGAAAAAAGCTGCAGTCGACAAGATGGCTGAAGAAAAAGAAGGCTCGGATAGGGAGGAGAAAGATAAGTCCGTCAGGTCTCGTAGCAGGTGAGTGTTCACTCTTGAGGTCATATCATAATTATGTGACGAGGAATGATGATATCGCTGATAGCAAGGTTTGTTTCAAACTCTGTAAGACGTTTTTGTGGTAAGGGTAGCGAGTCTGGCTGTTTATGTGCCGTGAGCTGTCAGTAAACAGCTCGGTGACCATGTCTATCATGGCGTATATTGGAGGATCGCAACCTAAGCAGCATTCAAAGCTACATCACAGCAGAACGGAACAACAAAGATTGAGGTACCTCATTCTGTTTTGATTATTCAATTTCACTCTCCTCAATTCATTGTTTGTGCTGAGTGATGGCAGCAGATATCAGCCGGCAGTCGCCAAGATAACTGGAAACGCAAGGTACACGTTCAAAGATTTCCACATTGTTCTTTGTGTTATGTTGAATATTGCTTTCAATCAAGCTCATCAACCAAGGATCTACCTGTAAGGTAATTTTTGATGTTTTTGAAAATAAAATTGTCGTCTTCTTCCTCATGCTGAGGTGAAATCGAATTAAAACTTTGACCGTCACTAAAAAGGATCAACCTTCGGACAAGTGTCGTTTTCGCCTCTCAAATCGAGTGGCAAACGTTGCAATTTAAGACATACTTTCTTTTGTCCATCGAGACAAACGTTTCTGTAAAAGGCCATGGAAAGTGGAGCCGTCGCCACAGCACCGGAATTCAAGGTACCCGATTGTTGTCGCTTTCTGTGTCGATTTTGGTCAGGCTTCAGTTTATCGTATTAAACCAACTTACGTTTCCAGTGAATCAGTCAGTATCCTGTTACAAGGAGATCAATTGTTTCATTGGCCGCTCTCAACAGGCGGAACAGCCTCTCAGGTAGCCTTGTGTGAAAAAGTCGTCAACTTGTAAGAGGTATTCTCCCAGGTATTTCAGATCATGATGTGTTGAAATAACTTGTATTGTGACGCATTTCTGTGGGTTTTCTGAGGGCCAAATAGAGGAATGATTCTCCAAAACATTATTACGCAATGCGCTTTAATTACACGTAATATGGTAATTTATTCCTGAACATTTATTTGAGTTACATGTATTAACTATTTCTTATCAAGTTTTGCTACTTGTTATTTTTGTTTTTCAATCTGCCTTGTTTTTCCGGAAACTTGGAAAAGTGAGGTTTAGTTTTTCATGGGAGCTACTGGAAGCTGATTGTACTTTTGAGAGGGGAATTTTATTTCCGGCTGGGTATTGTTTGTTAGTTATTTTTTCATCAGTCCAAATGGCCCACAGGCAAACAAAAGTTAGTAACAAGGCATTTGAAGAACTCCCGTCTTCTGACGTTCAGTCTCGCCATCCTCTTTGTATACACTGTGAGCTTTGGGCAGTTCTCAGTTTTCATGCTTTACTAAATCGGCTAACCTTTTTGTTTTAACATTGTGCTTTTATGCGGGGGAATGATCACTGTTAAAAATACCTTGACAATGCAGTCTTACTGACTTGTTGTAGATTAATCCGTCCATTAGAGATTGTTAACATAACTTTGCACCTCGCTTCAGTTTCAAATGTGACCCGTTTGTTTCACTATGGCTAAGGATGGTTTGATTTCTGTTTCTTGAAACCTTAATCCTCATATGTCATTCACAGGTCACGTGAGAAAGACGACGGACGTGAAAATACTGAGTCCTCGCCCCGCAAGAGCAGATCACGATCCAGGTCCCCATTGTAGTGCACCTGTACAAGAAATCATACTGCAGAGCTCACAAGAGAATGAAAGCAAGCTCTCGATTTTTTACTGAAAAGTTTTCATTTCAAATAGGTTAGTTCTCAGTAAAATTTAAAAAAAAATTGAGTCATCTTTTGTTTCAATTACAATGATTTCATTTATGTGGTTTTAAATGTGTTGTGTTGTATTTAACATTCATACACAGAGACTTAGAAACACATTGTAAACTTCCTCATCGTAGTGCAAAATGTGAACTAAGGCCGATAACCGCTCACACGTGTACTCGTATCGTTCTAAACTTCACTGTTTAATCCACTGAAGATTTGATACGCTGTATACAGGCTATCAGCAGTCGCGCTGTTTTTCTTAGACTTCATAGTGTGCCTACTTGCTCGCTTGACATTCTGTGATGGAAACTGTTTGGAGCTTGTCGTGGTTTTTTTTTTTCTCCTATTCAGTCGTCAAACCGCCATGTTGGATGATGGAACCGTTATCTCGAACAGAGAAGTAAAACAGAAAACTTCACAGGCCAAGAAATTCAACATGGCGGCTCGATGGATGAATAGCTGAGACTGTTCACAGTCTGTGTTATCCTGCGAAAACATCAGGTTGTAACGCACTCCGGAATAGACTTGCTGATTTCGTTTGGTACTTATGAATGAGCCGGGATAATTGTTTTGATTAGGAAAACTGGAAGTCATCAATTACTGTAAACTTTTAAATCAGGTAAAGGGCTTTTGTTTCGCAAACTCAAATAAACCATTTACTTAAGCAAAAACTTTGGAATTGTGTGTGTGAGACTTCTTTGTTACGCTTGGTATCACGATTGTGGAAGTCATCTTGACCGGTAGGCGACATGCATCAGAAATTAGGCCTGCCAGTTACGATGGCTTCCAAAACCGGGATATAAAGGTCTATAGAAATCATCGTTGAAGATACACTGTATTTATCCCGGATTAGTTTTCTCCATCCCGCTATTTTTTTTTACTTTTAATCAAATTTTGCTTTTTACAAACTGTATCCTAACGAATCCTTATTTCAACAGTTTGTGTTTACAAGTACAGAATGAAATTCGCTTGCTCTGGCTTCAACGTTTGTGTTTACAATACAGAATGAACTTCGCTTGCTCTGGCTTCAACGTTTGTGTTTACAATACAAAATGAACTTCCCTTGCTCTGGCTTCAACGTTTGTGTTAACAATATAGAACGAACTTCGCTCGCTCTGACTTCAACATTTTCTTGCAAACATAAATTTGTGAACTGGGTCACGCGTCGCAAGCTGACCCAAGTGTTTTTACTAAGCAATTACCTCTGGCAAGAGAAAAAAACTGTCGTGGTTTCACATACTCTGCATGTATAATGCTGACAGTGTTGTACTTGGCTTCTTTAACTGAATTGAACAACGGACAAAATAACCAAAATCGGAAATACAAATACAGTGGAATCACTATTTTTCGAACCTACCGGTTATTCGAGGCTAGTTTTTGTTCCCTTTGCAAAAATACAAAGGTAAATCTTTCGCACCAACTTGCGTTTCCCTAGGTGCTTCGATAAATGGGGATTCCATTGGTATCGTTCTTGATACATTGTACGTGTGAACTTCCGTGAATTACGGAAGTCGCGGGAGTTCTTTTGTTTTGACGTTTTTAAAGATCAAAGAACTACTAATGCGAAGGAAAATCACTAGAGAGACAATCGGCATAGAGACTACTTAACAATTATTCCAGGAGCGCGCATTTGATATGAGGTGATAGATAACCGATGAGCCGCGTAACGCCAGTTGGCTTCAATCATCTCTTATCCAACAAGCGCGGGTGGAATAATTGTTTTACTGAAAACGCCCGCAAAATGAATAACATCATGCGTACGTTTAGCATATTTGTAGAGCGTGGTGGATAATGCAATTCGAGAGTTTTCATTGGCTTAGCCATCATGGGTTATGATCCATTATACCATGCTCTACAAATGTGCTAAGCGTATGCGTGATTTTTTTGAGCTACTAATATGGTTTTACATGTAGGATTACCATATTGTGGTTAGCAGGCAAAGCTTGTGGCTTCAGATCATCTCAATTAAGGATTGCTGAAGCTATGAATTTCTCTTCGACTTTTTCTGGCCTGTTCTGAACATATGTAGTGGTCACTACAAATCAAACAGATCTAGTAGGCAATTCAAATCGAAGAATCCTTTATTGACGTTTATTACATGCTATTCTTATATAGTTGTTCAATTTTCTATGATACGAGTACAGTATGGAGATTTGCAAATTAACCCTTGTTCCATTTCCCATAGGTTCAGGCCATTTTGGTTTAAATCGGATCCAATAATAAAGAAACTTTATTACCCACGTGTTAAATTCCCCGTTTCCCGTGTTTTGATTTTCCGTATCAGTTTTCATGCGACTTTCAGCTTCTTTGGAGCTTCATCGTCCTTCGCTGTTTTCTTTTTCCCAGATATCATGTATCTCTTTCTGCGCCGTTAAATGGACGCTTGTATTTTCCCAGGTTGTTTTGAACTACACAGCCTGAAACGTCAGTGGTCTCGGCGTAATTCCCGGGCCAGAGTCTGCATTAAGATGTTCTTGTTTCCAATCTTGCAGGTTTCGTTCCTCGGAGCTTTATTTATTTTCCGTTCAGCATTTGCATGCATTAAAATCCCTTAAAGCGTTTTTATGCGATGATGGTCCACGGCTTTCCCACAAGTCTAGCATGCCGTGGATTTTCATTGTCAGTCTCCGTTATGGAGGGCCTTTCCTGGTGAGGTGTTGTCTCCCTAATTTTGCCCAGTCTCCACCGCAGGATACTGTGTGCAGCAGAACGAAACGAAGAATCCCGGTCATTTGTTGGAGTTACCAGACTTTCTTCAGTCGCGAAGAACCGAGTTTTCGTCTTTGTAGAAAAGAGTGTAAGACCAATACAGATCAGTTGTAGGCGTCATTTTCAATGCATCTAATCTTAGAGCTGGAGTTTCAATCTGGTACTCGGGGCCTGCCTCGTACATCTCTTTTGAGAATGTCTTGGAGACTGAAGTCTGCAAACTAAAGTACAGTAGCAGTTGTTGATAGAAAATGATAAGAGAAATGTTGAACGAAACACTAAAGGGGGAAGATATATAGATCAGTCGAGGAAGTTAGAAGGTCGAAAAGGGATCTGGCTCCATACCGTATGGATATAATCAATTGAACGTGGTGGAAAGAAAGTTGTTTGAAAGAAAGCCTGTAACATCAATGGATAACTTGAAGCAATGACCGAAACAAACTTTTTAATTACAATATCAGAATTGCGTTTGCACCGAGCTGTTTGGACAGCTTATTACTCACCCATTCACTCAACGTCTTGATTATCAACAAACATGAATTGGTTGATATATATGTCCACTGGATGTTTGTGACCTACTAATCTATACTCAAGCTTCATTTTCACAGTTCTTCGCGAAAACTGAACCACCAATCTCGCAAATTTCGCGGTTAAATTTCCCAAATTCACTTAGTGATATGTCTCTTGGATTACTTAGTGATATGTCTCGACTCTTGGAGTAAAATGGTAACAAAACACGCTCCATATAAGGTCTTGGAGCTCAGCGTTTACAAACTTTCGAGTGTCTAAGCTGTATAAAAACTCTGTCTTTGAAGGAGTTGAGCCATCCTATCTTAGCTGGGCGAGGGCTCGTCCACTATCACGCGTTATTGTTCACCACTAAATTTTATACGATTCTTATTGGTTCAAATCGAGAGCGAATGATCCAATTGTTTTAGTATAAATCTACTAGTCGCACAAAACTCTTTCTCCATCTTCCTCAGACACTTGAAAAACGCAAACTGGCCGCCATTTTGATGACAACCGCACACTGCTAGGCTACTTATTACATTCGCGATAGGACGTTAGTAGATTTTTACCACAGTACAATATGATGCTGAAGATTATGCACTGGTGCTAGGAACTTCTTCAAACTACGTTATTACATGAAATTTTCGCGGCACGTCAATTTCGCGATTTTGAGGTTCGCATATTTCACGACACCTTAATTTCGCGATTTTGCGAAAATTTTTCATTTTGACTCACTTTAATTTCGCGTTTTTGAGTGAGACACGCTTTATTTCTTTGTCAATGTTATTTAACATGTCCCTGAATTTGATC